>JACCDO010084875.1_pt1 | contig 13061 bp, 15 predicted proteins | sample 7446101 | NCBI WGS metagenome assembly JACCDO01 (sample SAMN15323440, study PRJNA562643) | freshwater metagenome | isolation source: river surface water | place: USA:Blue River Watershed | collected 2017-08-16
ACGATCACCTGGCCGCTGGCCGGATCGACGAGTTCGGCGCGATGGGCGAACCACACCTTGAACCAGTCGCAGAGCTCGGTCATCGTGCCCACCGTCGAGCGCGACGTGCGGACCGCGTTGCCTTGCTTGATCGCGACGGACGGACGGACGTTCTCCGCGGAGTCGAGGGCCGGGGAGGGGAGCAGCTCGAGGAACTGGCGGACGTAAGGGCTGAACGTCTCGACGTAGCGACGCTGCCCTTCGGCGTGCAGCGTGTCGAAGACCAGCGAGGATTTGCCGGCGCCGCTGAGGCCCGTGACCACGACCAGCTTGCCGACGGGGATGTCGACGTCGAAGCCCTTCAGGTTGTTCTGGCGGACGCCGCGGAGGCGGATCGCGTCTGGTCGGGGGGCGGACATCGGACCCTCCATCGGACACGAATCATCCCGCTTGGCAAACCCGCTAGCGCACTCGGCAGCGAATCACTCCCTGCGGGGTGGCCACGGCTTTGACTTTGATATCATGCGGCTCGTCCGGCAGGCGCGGGACGAGCTGGAAGGCGTGGGCGTGGCCGAGCAGGAAGGTCTTGCGGGGCGGCTTGGCCAGGAGCCGGTCGTAGAAGCCGCCGCCGAAGCCGAGGCGACGGCCGGCGCCGTCGAAGCCCAGGCCCGGGACGAGGATCAGGCCGGCGTCGGCCAGCGTCGCGGCCGGCGCGGAGAGGAGCGGTTCGCGGATGCCGAGCCGGGAAGGACGGAGCGCGGAGAGGTCCGTGACCTCGTGGAGCGTGAGCGTGGTCTTGTTCGTCACGCGGGGGAGCAGGAGGCGTTTGCCCTCGAGCAGGGCGAGGGCGAGGAGGGCGTCGGTGGGGAGCTCGCCGCCGAAGGAAGCGTAGAGGCAGACCGTCTTCGCCTGCTTCCACTCCGGGAGCTGCGTGACCAGGCGGGCGGCGGCGTCGCCGGCGACCTGCAGTTCGCGTGCGGTGAGCGCGGTCCGGCGGGCCTTGAGTTCCGCGCGCAATGTCTCCTTGGCGGCGCGGGTGTCCATGCGTTCAGAAAACCCGGCTCAGCGTCAGAGTCAACAGGACGAGCGGCAGGTAGAGGATCGACGCGAGGAAGAGCGGCTTGGCCACCTCGGCGCGGCGCGTCGGCAGGGCGAATTCGAGCGTGAGCTTGAAGAACCAGATGCCGGCGAGGCCGGAGATCCAGAGGTAGGGGCTGGCCCAGCCGCGGAGGGAGGACGTGCAGCTCGCATCGAAGAACGTCTGGTTGATCATCCCCGCGGCGAAGAGCATCGGCAGGATGAAGGCCATCGCCCAGACGGCGGCCGAGCGGCCGGAAGGGTCGTCGACCGTGGCGACCTTGAAGCCGCCGCGGGCGTAATCGTCGCGGCACATCACCGCGAGGGCCATGAAGTGCGGCACCTGCCAGAAGAAGAGCAGCGCGAAGAGCAGCCAGCCCATGCGGTCGACGTGGCCGAGCTTGGCCGCCGTGCCGATGATGGGCGGGATCGCGCCCGGCAGGGAGCCCACGAGCGTGCACCAGGACGTGAGCGTCTTGAGCGGCGTGTAGAGGAACAGGTAGGAGAACGCCGTCGCGGCGGTGAGGGCGCCGGCGAGCGGGTTGGCGCCGACCCAGACGAGCGTGACGCCGAGTCCGAGGAGGAGCATGCCGAAGAGCAGCGCGGCGCCGGGCCGGATGAGGCCCGCGGGGATCGGACGGTTGCGCGTGCGCTCCATCTTCGCGTCGGCGTCGCTTTCCCACCACATGTTGACGGCGCCGCAGCCGCCGGCGGCGAGGGCCGTGCCGAGGGCCAGGGAGACGAGCACCTTGGCGTCGGTCGGCTGGGCGGGCGCGCTGCAGAAATAACCGGCGAGGGACGTCAGGACGGAGAGGAACGACAGCCGGGGCTTGGTCAGCTCCCAGTAGGCGGCAGGCACGGATCCGGCGCGTTCGCTCATCGGTCTTGTCGTGGCGGGTTTACGCGAAGGGTTAAAGGCAAATCCATCGCGTCGTCTCAGGCGACGTCGGTCCGGGAGCGGCGGTGCGCGAGGGCCACGGCGGCGCAGAGCGAGGAGAACAACGCGGCGCCCACGACGAGGTGGACGGTGCGGACGTGCGGGTTGTCGTAGAGGCGGAGGCTGAGGACGCCGAGCAGGACCTGGACGCCGACCAAGGCGACGAGGGTGCCCCAGCGGAGGAACGGATAGCCGTGGCGGGCGAGCCGGTAGGCGAAGAACAGCACGGCCGAGGCCGCGAGCAAGGCGCCGCCGCGGTGCGCGAGGTTGACCCACCACACGAGCCCTTCGCCGACGGAGGGCACGAAGAGACCTTGGTCGGGCGACGTCACCCAAGCCGTGAACCGGCCTTGGCGCATGACGGCGCCGCCGACGATGACCGCGAGCGTCAGGCCGGCGGCCCAGCGTCCGGCGCGGAAGGGCGCGGGATCGCCGCCGCGTTCGGCGCGATGCCAGGCGGCGCTGTGCGCGAGGGCGATGAAGGCGAGGAGCGCGAGCGTGAGCTGGGCGTTGACCGCGTGGCCGACGGCGAAGGCCGCGGCCTTGAAGTTGCCGTCGCCGCCGATGTTGAGCCGGTCGAGGAGCACGCGCAGGCCGCCGAGCAGGCCTTGGAACACCACGAGGCCCACGAGCGCGTAGGCCGCGCGGCGGACGACCGTGCGCGTCTCGCGCAGGCGGTGCGCGACGGCGATGATCACGCAGAGCAGGCCGAGGCCCGTGGCCGCGAGGCGATGGGAATGTTCGGCGAACTTATCGATCTCCGTGAGCCAGCCCGGCGGGTTGACGGAGCCGTTGGAAAGCGGCCAGTCGAGGAAGGCCATGCCCGCCTGGATGCTGGTCGTGAAGCCGCCGGCCTGGAGCACGAGCACCGACCACGCGAGCGTGAGCAGGCATAGTCCGAACAGACGTCGGTCGGGCGCGGCGGATTCCGGCTGGCTCATGACCTCATCTCAAGGGACAACGCGGACGGCGCAAATCCCAAGCACGCATATCCCTTCTCTTAAGCCCCGCCGATGGGGCTCATCAGGAACCGGCGGCGAGCCGGCCGAAGGCGCGGATCTTGCCGACCAGGTTGGTCAGGCCGTTGCGCCGGTTGGGCGACAGGTGCTGGGTGATGCCCACGGCCGAGAGGAAATCGGCGTCGGTCGCCGCGACCTCCGCCGGCGAGGCGCCGTCGTAGAATTCGCAGACCAGGCTCGCGACGCCCTTGGTGATGAGGGAATCGGCGTCGCAGCGGAAACGGCAGACGCCGTCCTCGACGGAAGGCACCAGCCAGAGGTTGGACGTGCAGCCCTCGATGAGGAAGGCCTCGAGCTTGAGTTCGGGCGGGAGCGCCGGCGCGGATTTCGCCCGGTCGATCACGTATTGGAAACGCTCGTGGTGGTCGGAGAAAGGCTCGAGCTCGGCGATGAGGTCGTTGCGGCGGCGCGCGAGGTCCATCGGCGGTTCAGAAACCCGCGAGGGCTTCGGGGTCGAGGTTGTCCCGCACGAGCGCGGAGCAGGCGGCCTCGAGCTTCCGGAGGCGTTCCGGCGGCAGCTTCGATTCGGTGCGCAGCCACGAGAGGGCTTCCTGCCAGACGAGCGGGGAAGGGCGGCGGAGCGTGAGCAGCGTCTCCAGTTCGTCGGCGACGGAACGGCGGGCGCCGTAGGCTTCGGTCTGGCCGGCGAGGATGCGGGCGGAGATGTAGTCGGCGCGCAGCTGCGAGTGGCGCGGATGCTTGGCGGCGCCCGCTTCGAGCACGCGGACCGCGGGTTCGCCGGCGCGGATCGCGCGCAGGTGGCGGCCGACGGAACGATAGGCTTCAGGGCCGAGGTCCTTGGCCTTGAGGAATTCCTCGAGGTAGCGGTTGCCGGTGTCGCGGTCGATCTTGGCGGCCTTCGCGTCGGGCTTCGCGCGGGCGTGGTGGGCGATGCCGAGCAGGGCGAGCACGAGCGGCTCCTTCGCCTTGAAGTAGGTGCGGTCGGCGGCGACGATCTGCTGATACTGCGTGATCGCCTGGCCGGCGTCGGGGCCTTTGACCAAGGCCTCGAGGTGCAGCACCGCGAACGTCACGCGTTCGAAGCCCTGCCGGTCGGCGGCGATGGCGATCGCGCCGGTGAGTTCGGAGTAGCCTTTCTCGGCGGCGAAGTTGGCGAGGGCGAGCATCGCGGCGGAGTTCGAAGCGTGGCGCGTGAAGATCAGCTTCAGCTGCTTGTCGAAATCCTCCTTGAGGCCGAGGCGGTCGAGCAGGTGCAGCTTCTGGATCTGCGGGAAGAACGCGGCCTCATCGAGTTCGATGCGCTCCTGGTTGACGGCGAGCGCGATGCGGCTCTGGCCGAGCAGGATGTGGTAGCGGGTCAGCTGCGAGAGCACCGCCTCGCGGGCGGCGCCGGTGAAGCTGGAGGACTTGGATTCGAGCAGGCTGATGGCCTCGCGGGTCTTGCCGCCTTCGAAGAGGGCGCGGGCCTTGAGCAGGAGGCCGCTGGGCAGCCTGTCGAGGCCGCTGGAGTTGATGAGGTTGACCGCGTCCGGGTATTTGCCGGTCCAGTAAAGGGAGGTGGCGGCGGAGAGGGACAGGACCTCCCGCATGTTGCCGGAAAGGTTTTTGGTGTTATTAAGAAGCTTAAGGCTGTCATCGATGACCTCTTGGTCGCGTTCGCGGGCCTGTAGGAGCTGGAAATAGCGCTCGAGGTAGTCCTTGGTCAGGGGGTCGTCGACGGGCAGGAAGTGAAGGCCGTGGCTGAGGGTCTGGATCGCGTCATCAGTCCGGCCAGAAACAGAATGTAAGAAGTTGGCAAAGAACAACTTAGACTTGGCGTTGCCCGGATTGCAACGGACGGCTACCTGGGCCAAGCGGAGGGCGTCTTCCATCTTGCCCTCGGCCTGGGCGGCCATGCCCTGCTTGGTGAAGTATTCGGACAGTTGGTTGAGGTGTTCTTGGAGGATTTGGGCCGCTTTTTCGGGCTGATCCTCGAGTTTAGACAGGGAAAGGCGGATGATTTGAAGCAAGGCCTTGTCCTTGATCAGATCCGCTTTGACGTAGGTCTGGCGGGCGTAACTAAGGATTGCCTCCTTCTCCTTAAGGTTGGGGAGGCCGGCGAGGACGATGATTTCAGCGTCTTCCGACTCCTCTTTGCTGGCCGCGCTCAGGGGAGGGGGGGAGGGAGTGGCGACCTGCTGGGCCAGCCCGGGCAGGCAGGAAGCTCCTAGGAGCAGGAAGGCGGTCAGGCGGGCGGGGGGCATGGGCGGGGTTTGAGTAATGGCAGGGGGCTCGGAATTGTCCCGCCAAAAAAATCCTTAGGGGGGTGCCGCCGGGAGGGGAGTAAAGAAACCTTAAAATCCCCGCACTTTCCTCTTGCATGAGGGGCCTCGACCCCTATGCCCAAACCCTCTTTTCCCTATTTACCGAGGTCCATGCCTACCATCAACCAGCTCGTCCGTAAACCGCGTGTCCAACCCAAGGCCAAGTCGAAGTCGCCTGCCTTGAACAACTCGCCCTTCCGCCGCGGCGTCTGCGTGCAGGTCATGATCCGCACGCCGAAGAAGCCGAACTCGGCCCAGCGTAAGGTCGCCAAGGTGCGCCTGACGAACGGCCAGGAAGTCATCTCCTACATCCCCGACGAAGGCCACAAGCTCCAGGAGCACTCCGTGGTCCTCGTCCGCGGCGGCCGCGTGAAGGACCTCCCGGGCGTGCGTTACCACATCGTCCGCGGCCCCCTCGACTGCTCCGGCGTCGAGAAGCGTCGTCGCTCCCGTTCCAAGTACGGCGTCAAGCGCCCGAAGGAAAAGAAGGCCTAATCCGTTTCCGACCCTAACACCTCTCAGACCATGTCTCGTCGTCGCAAAGCAGCCAAGCGCGCCCACCTCCCGGACGCCCGTTACGGCTCCCCCCTCATCAGCCAGCTCATCAACGTCGTGATGAAGTCCGGCAAGAAGTCCATCGCCCAGGGCATCGTCTACGGCGCGATCGAGAAGGTCAGCGAGAAGCTGATGAAGGGCAACCCCGTCGAGCTGCTGCTCGGCGCCCTCGAGAACTGCCGCCCGAAGCTCGAAGTGAAGAGCCGCCGCGTCGGTGGCGCCACCTACCAGGTCCCGGTCGAAGTCTCCCCTGAGCGCCAGAACAGCATCGCGCTGCGCTGGGTCGCCGCCGCCGCCGCCGGCCGCAAGGGCACCACGATGTCCGAAGCCCTCGCCGCCGAGCTCGTCGACGCCTACAACAACACCGGCAACGTGGTGAAGAAGCGCGAAGAAACGCACAAGATGGCCCAGGCCAACCGCGCGTTCGCCCACCTCAAGTGGTAATCAGCAGGTAATTTCCGCAGACAGACAACGGTTCCGACCATGGCCAAGCTTTCCGACCTCAACTCCCCGAACCGCGCGTTCCCCCTGGAACACACGCGCAACATCGGCATCGCCGCGCACATCGACGCCGGCAAGACGACCACCACGGAGCGCATCCTCTTCTACACCGGCGTGGTGCACAAGATGGGCGAAGTCCATGACGGCACCGCCACCACCGACTGGATGGAGCAGGAGCGCGAGCGCGGCATCACGATCACCGCGGCCGCCATCTCCGCCGGCTGGAAGACCAAGGAAGGCCATTTCGCGAACATCGACCATCGCATCAACATCATCGACACCCCGGGCCACGTGGACTTCACGGCCGAGGTGGAGCGCTCGCTCCGCGTCCTTGACGGCGCCGTCGCCGTGTTCTGCGCCGTCGCCGGCGTTCAGCCCCAGTCCGAGACCGTCTGGCGCCAGATGAACAAGTACGGCGTCCCGCGCGTCGCCTTCGTCAACAAGATGGACCGCACCGGCGCCGATTACTTCGGAGCCGTCGACGACATCTGCACCAAGCTCAAGGGCAACGCCCACCCCCTCTTCATCCCGATCGGCCAGGGCGAAGAGTTCAAGGGCATGATCGACCTGATCAAGAACGTCGCCTACGTCTACGACGAGACCGACCCGAAGGGCATGAAGTACCACACCCTCGAGATCCCCGAGGGCCAGAAGGAAGAAGCCAAGAAGTGGCGCACCAAGCTCATCGAAGCCCTCGCCGACTTCGACGACGTCCTCGCCGCCAAGTACCTCGACGGCCAGGAAGTGACCATCGACGAGATGCGCACCGGCATCCGCAAGGCCACCCTCTCGCTCAACTTCATCGGCGTCATCCCCGGCTCCGCCTTCAAGAACAAGGGCGTGCAGATGCTCCTCGACTGCGTCGTCGACTTCCTCCCGTCCCCCGTCGACATGCGCCCCCAGAAGGCCCACATCGACGACGGCGAGAAGGAGATCACCATCGGTCCTGACGACAAGGCCAAGGTCACCGGCCTCTGCTTCAAGCTCTGGTCCGACCCGCACGTCGGCCAGCTCGTCTTCTACCGCGTGTACCGCGGCCAGCTGAAGAAGGGCGAAGCCCTCTACAACCCGCGCACCCGCAAGAACGAGCGCATCTCCCGCATCGTGCTCCTCCGCGCGATGGACCGCGAAGAGATCGAAACCGCCTACTCCGGCGACATCTGCGCGATCATCGGCCCGAAGGACATCGCCACCGGCGACACCCTGACCGCCGAAGAAGACCTGATCCTCGAGAAGACCACCTTCGCCGAGCCCGTGATCTCGATGTCCATCGAGCCGAACTCCAAGGGCGACCAGGAACGTCTCTCCATCGGCCTGCAGCGTCTCGCCCAGGAAGACCCGACCTTCCGCGTCACCTCCAATCCTGAGACGGGCCAGACCCTCATCTCCGGCATGGGCGAGCTCCACCTCGAAATCATCGTCGACCGCCTCAAGCGCGAGTTCAAGGTCGAGGCCAAGTCCGGCAAGCCGCAGATCTCTTACCGCGAGACCATCAACACCGCCTCCGAAGGCGTCGGCAAGTTCATCCGCCAGTCCGGTGGCCGCGGCCAGTACGGCCACGTCGAGATCAAGCTCGAGCCCAACCCCCCTGCCACCCGCGTGGCCGGCGAGAAGGGCGAAGAAGTCGTCAACGAGATCGTCGGCGGCGTGATCCCCAAGGAATTCATCAAGCCCGCCACCGAAGGCATCCTGGAAGCCGCCAACAACGGCACCGTCGCCGGTTACCCGGTGATCAACTTCAAGGCCCGCATCGTCTTCGGTTCCTTCCACGAAGTGGACTCGAACGAAATGGCCTTCAAGATGGCCGGCATCTTCGCCTTCAAGGAAGCCATGAAGGACGCCAAGCCGATCCTCCTCGAGCCGATCATGAAGGTCGAAGTCGTCACCCCGGAAGAATACCAGGGCGACATCATGGGCGACCTCAACCGCCGCCGCGGCCAGATCCAGGGCATGGACACCAAGGCCGGCCTCTGCAACATCGAGGCCCGCGTCCCGCTCGCCGAAATGTTCGGTTACTCCACGGACGTCCGCTCCCTCTCCAAGGGCCGCGCCTCCTACTCCATGGAGCCCGCCAACTACGAGCAGGTCCCCGCGCAGATCCTCAAGCAGGTCGTCGAGACCTCGTCCCGCGCCCCGGCCCGCACCTAATCTAACCTCCACACTCCCTTCCCGATGGCCCGCACCAAAATCCGCATCAAGCTCAAGGGCTTCGACTATCGCATGGTCGACCAGTCCGCCAATGAGATCGTCGACACCGCCAAGCGCACCGGCGCCCGCGTCTCCGGCCCCGTGCCGCTGCCGACCGACATCGAGCGCCTGACCGTCAACCGCTCCCCGCACGTGGACAAGAAGTCCATGGACCAGTTCGAGATCCGCACGCACAAGCGTCTGATCGAGATCATGGAGCCCAACGCCCAGACCGTGGACGAGCTGAAGAAGCTCAACCTGCCTTCTGGGGTTGACATCAACATCGTAGTCTAACTCTTCAACCCTCCACCTTAACCTCCAACCCAACGCAGGACGTCCAAGCCCCTCTATCAGGACCAAGATTCCGCAAGGAATCCCAAGCCTAATGCAGGTCAGCAATGACCAAACGGCGGAAACGCCACCTGCCTCTTAGAAAAATGAAACACCAGCTACTCGGTAAGAAAATCGGAATGACCCAGGTCTATGACGCGGAGAACAACCTCGTCCCTGTCACGGTCGTCCAAGCGGGTCCCTGCCCGGTAACCCAGGTCAAGACCGTCGACAAGGATGGCTACGATGCCGTCCAGATCGCCTTCGGTCCCCAGAAGGAGAGCCGTATGTCGGCCGGCGAGATCGGCCACCTCCGCAAGGCGGGCGTCGCTCCCCACACCCATCTCCATGAGATCCGCCAGGCCGGCGCCACGCAGGCCAAGGTCGGCGACGTCATCACCGTCGAGAACTTCACCGCCGGCCAGATGGTCGACGTCATCGGCACCGTCAAGGGCCGCGGCTTCCAGGGCGTCGTCAAGCGCCACAACATGGACGGCCAGCCTGACTCCCACGGTCACATGATGCACCGCCGAATCGGCTCGATCGGCATGCGTCAGACCCCGGGTCACGTCTTCAAGGGCAAGCGCATGCCGGGCCACATGGGCCAGGTGCAGCGCACCGTCCAGAATCTCCGCGTCGTCCAGGTCCTCGCCGAGAAGAACCTCCTCCTCATCAAGGGCAGCTTCCCCGGCGCCAACGGTGAGGTCGTCCTCGTGCGTCCGGCCAAGAAGGCCATCGCCGCCAAGTAACCCACCCAGCATCTCAGCGATATGAAGCTCAAAGTTTACAAGCCCGACGGATCCGCCTTCACCGAGAAGGAATTCGACATCCCTTCCTTCGAAGGCGACAAGGGCGTGGCCCTGCTCAAGCAGGTCATCGTCTCCTACCAGGCCAACAAGCGCCAGGGTACCTCCAAGACCAAGGACTACGGCGAAGTCGCCGGTTCCGGCAAGAAGGTCCTCCCGCAGAAGGGTTCCGGCGGCTCCCGCCACGGCGACAAGCGCGCCCCCCAGATGTTCAAGGGCGGCATCGTCTTCGGTCCGCGCCCCCGCGACTGGTCCAAGACCATCACCGCCCAGGCCAAGAAGATCGCCCTCCAGCGCGCGCTCTTCGAGCTCGCCGCCGACGGCGGACTCTCGGTCATCGAGAAGTTCGAAGTCGCCCAGCCCAAGACCAAGCTCTTCGCCAAGGTGCTCTCCAACGTGAGCCCCGCCGGCAAGCGCCTCCTCGTCGTCGACAGCGCCTGGTCGGACACCGTCGTCCGCGCCAGCCGCAACGTCAGCCGCGCGGTCTTCTCCAATTCTTCCAACCTCAACGCTCTCGATCTCGTGCGCACCCCGCGCGTCCTGATCTCGGAAGACGGCCTCAAGAAGGTCCTCGAGCGCGCCAAAAACTAAGACCGTCACCCAATGAAGCCCGCTTCTGAAATCATCAGCCGCCCGATCCTCACGGAAAAGGCCTCCGGCCTCGCCGAAGCCAACAAGTACGTCTTCGAAGTCCTTCCTGGCGCCGACCGCGCCCAGATCAAGAAGGCCGTCGAGGCCAACTTCAAGGTGACCGTCGAGAAGATCAACATCCTCATCCGCAAGGGCAAGCTGCGCCGCAGCCGCCTCTCGGGTGGTTCGATCTTCACCGAGACGGATTCCCGTCGCGCCATCGTCACCCTGAAGAAGGGCGACGTCATCTCCCTCGCCTAATCTCGGAGCAGCCAAGCCATGCCCATCATCACCCATCGTCCCATCACCCCCGGCACGCGCTTCCTCGTTCGCGTGAAGACCGAGGGTCTGCACGCCGGCCGCCCCGAGCGCGCCCTCACCGAGAGCAACCATCGCGCGATGGGCCGTAACTGCTACGGTCGCATCACCTCCCGCCGCCGTGGCGGAGGCCATAAGAAGCTCTACCGCACCATCGACTTCCGTCGCGACCGCCTGGACGCCCCGGCCACCGTGCTCCGCATCGAGTACGATCCGAACCGCACCTCGCACCTCGCCCTGATCGAGTACGCCGACAAGACCCTGAACTACATCCTCGCTCCGGATGGCCTCAAGGTCGGCGACAAGGTCGTCAGCACCAACACCGCGCAGGAACAGCTGACCCCTGGTCTCTCCCTGCCGCTGCGCCTGATCCCTCCGGCCACCTTCATCCACTGCATCGAGATCGAACCCGGCAAGGGTGGTCAGCTCGCCCGCTCCGCCGGCGGCTTCGCCCAGCTCCTCGGCCTCGAAGCCGGCCGCGCGATCCTGCGCATGCCCTCGGGCGAACAGCGCTACCTCAACGCCGATTGCCGCGCCACCGTTGGCATCGTCGGCAACGTCGACCACCACAACGCCAGCCTCGGTAAGGCCGGTCGCAGCCGCTGGAAGGGCATCCGTCCCCGCCAGCGTGGTATGTCCATGAACCCGGTCGACCACCCGAACGGCGGTGGCGGCGGTAAGAAGAAGGGTGGCGGCGGTCGTCAGCACCTCAAGTCCCCGTGGGGCCAGCTCGCGAAGGGCTTCCCGACCCGCATCAAGGCGAAGGCCTCCAACAACCAGATCATCCTGCGCCGCAACGGCCGTAAGGTGAAGCAGGTCTAACCCTCCCTAATCCTCTCCTAACATGGCACGCTCCCGCAAAAAGGGTTTCTATGTCGACTCCCACCTCGTCGACAAAGTCACCGTCGCCCAGAAGGCCAACAGCCGCAAGCCGATCAAGACCTGGTCGCGCCGCTCGACGGTCACCCCGGACTTCATCGGCCTCAACCTGGAAGTCCACAACGGCAAGGCCTTCGTTCCCGTCTATGTGACGGAAAACATGGTCGGCCATAAGCTCGGCGAGTTCGCTCCGACGCGCACCTTCCGCCAGCACACCCAGCCCTCCCGCAAGGAAGCCCAGTAATCCACCTCCGTGCGCAACGTCCTCACCATGTCCGCCCTTCTCGTCGCCGCCACCGCGGTCGGCGCGGAAGTCCGCGTGCTTGGTGCGGCCGAAGCGGATGGCAAGGCTCCGGTCGTCGCGGTCGTCTCCGCCCGCGCGACGGATCTGGTGGTCCTGGATGGCGGACACGACCGCGGCTTCCGCCCCGGTACGATCTGCAACGTGAGCCGTGACGGCCGCGCCTTCGGCGCCGTCGTCATCGCCGAAGCCGGCCTCCGCCGCTCCGTCGCCCTCATCCTTTCCCTCGACCCCTCCGCCGCGATCACCTCCGGCGACCTCGTCACCCTCCGCGCCAATCCCCGCATCTAACCCAACCTTTACCAAAGTCATGGAAGTCCACGCCACCACCCGTTTTGCCCGTATGTCGCCCCAGAAGGTGCGCGAAGTCGCGCGCCAGATCCAGGGTCTCCCCGCCGAGGAAGCCATCCAGCTCCTCCGCTTCATCCCGCGCAAGTCCGCCCGCCTCCTGGGCAAGACCCTCGCCAGCGCGATCGCCAACGCCGAGAACAACCACAACCTCTCCAGCAGCGATCTCGTGATCGTCTCCGCGACCGTCAACCAGGGTCCGGTCATCAAGCGTTCGATGCCGGCCGCCCGCGGTTCCGCCCACCCTATCCACAAGTCCATGAGCCACATCCGCGTGGCTCTGGGTTCCGCCACCAAGTAATTTTCGAAACATGGGCCAGAAAGTAAATCCGATCGGCTTCCGTCTAGCCGTCCGCCGCAACTGGGAATCCCGCTGGTACGCCACCAAGCGCGACTTCCCGGCCAACATCCTCGAGGACTACCGCATCCGCGAGTTCCTCAAGGAGAAGCTCCGCCAGGCCGCCGTGCCCCGCATCTTCATCGAACGCGCCGGCCAGAAGGTCCGCGTCCGCATCTGGACCGCCCGCCCGGGCGTCGTCATCGGCCGCAAGGGCGATGAGCTCAAGAACCTCCGCGCCGAGATCCAGAAGGTCGCCGGCAAGGCCCGCATCGACGACATCATCCTCGAAGTGAACGAAGTGAAGCGCCCCGACCTCGTGGCCCAGCTCGTCGCCGAGAACATCGCCCTGCAGCTCGAGCGCCGCATCTCCTTCCGTCGCGCCATGAAGAAGGCCGTCCAGACCACCATGACGAACGGCGCCGATGGCATCCGTATCCGCCTCGGCGGTCGTCTCGGCGGCGCTGAGATCGCCCGCGTCGAGTCCGCCCGCGTCGGTCGCGTGCCGCTCCACACCCTCCGCGAGAACATCGACTACGGCTTCACCGAAGCCCGCACCCTGGCCGGCAAGGTCGGCATCAAGTGCTGGATCT
>JACCDO010777523.1_pt1 | contig 13059 bp, 11 predicted proteins | sample 7446101 | NCBI WGS metagenome assembly JACCDO01 (sample SAMN15323440, study PRJNA562643) | freshwater metagenome | isolation source: river surface water | place: USA:Blue River Watershed | collected 2017-08-16
AAATAATTTTGTAGCCACGCGTTGCGCTATTGCTGATATCACTTTGGCTGATTTTGGCCGCAAGGAAATCGCCATTGCTGAAACAGAGATGCCTGGTTTGATCGCCATTCGCGACGAATTTTCTGCACAACAACCTTTGCGTGGTGCCCGTATCACTGGCTCATTGCATATGACTATTCAACAGCTGTATTGATTGAGACGCTGGAAGCGCTTGGCGCAGAAGTGCAGTGGGCCTCATGCAATATTTTCTCAACTCAAGACCATGCTGCTGCAGCAATCGCTGCGAATGGCACCCCTGTATTTGCTATTAAGGGCGAGACCCTTGAGCAGTACTGGGACTTTACGCACCGTATTTTTGAGTGGGCTGATGGTGGTTACACCAATATGATTTTGGATGACGGTGGCGATGCTACTTTGTTATTGCATCTTGGTGCACGTGCTGAAAAAGATCAAGCTTGCTTGAATCACCCAACTAGTGAAGAAGAGACAATTTTGTTCTCTGCCATTAAGAAAAAATTGGCACAAGATCCAACTTGGTATTCCACTCGTTTAGAAAAAGTAAAAGGCGTTACAGAAGAAACCACTACAGGTGTACATCGTCTTTATCAAATGTTTGCTAAAGGTGAATTAAAGTTCCCAGCTATCAACGTGAATGACTCAGTTACAAAGAGTAAGTTCGACAACTTATATGGTTGCCGTGAGTCTTTGGTTGATGCGATCAAGCGTGCGACCGATGTGATGGTTGCCGGTAAGGTGGCAGTAGTTTGTGGTTATGGCGATGTAGGTAAGGGTTCTGCTCAGGCATTGCGTGCTCTATCTGCTCAAGTTTGGGTAACTGAAGTAGACCCAATTTGCGCATTGCAGGCGGCGATGGAAGGTTACCGTGTTGTCACTATGGATTACGCTGCTGATAAGGCCGACATTTTTGTTTCTGCAACAGGTAATTACCATGTGATTACACATGACCATATGGCTAAGATGAAGAATCAAGCCATCGTATGTAACATTGGCCACTTCGATAACGAGATTGATGTTGCTGGTATTGAAAAATACAAGTGGGAAGAAATCAAACCTCAAGTTGATCATGTGATTTTTCCTGCAGCCAATGGCATGCCTGAAAAGCGCATCATCATTTTGGCAAAGGGTCGTTTAGTCAACTTAGGTTGCGGTACTGGCCATCCTTCTTATGTGATGAGCTCCTCATTTGCAAACCAAGTGATTGCGCAAATCGAATTATGGAATGCGGTTGGTACAAATAAATATCCAATTGGTGTTTACACATTGCCTAAGCATTTAGATGAAAAGGTTGCACGTTTGCAGCTCAAGACTTTAAATGCGGAGTTGACTGTGTTGTCTGATCAACAGGCTGCCTACATTAACGTTACTAAGGAAGGTCCATACAAGACCGACCATTACCGTTATTAATCCACTTAGATAAATAGGCCCAAGATCATGGAATTAAGCGTCGAATTTTTCCCACCCAAGACACCTGAAGGTGAGAAGAAGCTACATCTCGTGCGCGAGCGCTTGAGTGAAACTCTCAAGCCTGCATTTTATTCTGTGACCTTTGGTGCCGGCGGGTCCACACAGTCTGGCACATTAAAGGTTGTGAGTGATATTCATGCGGCAGGCGCTGCAGTTGCCCCCCATCTTTCTTGTGTTGGAAGTTCACGTGACAGTGTGCGTGAAATGTTGCAACAGTACAAAGCCTTAGGCATAAAACGGATTGTGGCTTTGCGTGGAGATCTTCCATCTGGCATGGGTCAGTATGGCGAATTTCATCATGCTAATGAGTTAGTAGAATTTATTCGTGCCGAGACGGGCGACTGGTTTCATATTGATGTTGCTGCTTATCCAGAAACACATCCTCAAGCAAAGTCACCGGCCAGTGATGTGGGTTTCTTTGTGCAAAAAATGAAGGCTGGCGCGAATTCTGCAGTTACTCAGTATTTCTATAACAGTGATGCATATTTCCGCTTCGTCGATGAGGCCTACGATCTTGGCGTTACCCAACCTGTGATTGCCGGCATTATGCCGATTACAAATAGCTCACAGTTGCTACGTTTCTCTGATGCTTGTGGTGCCGAGATTCCACGTTGGATCCGTTTACGTTTGCAGTCTTATGGAGATGACATTGCCTCTATTCGTGCTTTTGGTGAAGAGGTAGTAACGGATTTATGTGACCAGCTCCTAGCAGTTGGAGCGCCTGGCTTGCATTTCTATTCTTTGAATCAGGCTGATGCTGTTCTAGCTATTGCTGATAATTTAGGTTTAACTAAACACGCCTGATTCAGTGATCAGAATATCCAGCGGCTCATCATGCGTTTGAGCTGACCACTGAGCATCGTCTAGTTTTTGCCAATCAAAGCCAATCCCGATGCAGATCAGGGTTGGCTTCTTTTTTCTTAATGCAGCCAAGGTGCGATCAAAGTATCCGCCCCCATATCCGAGCCGCCAGTATCGTGCTGTTTTGCCCTCATGCGAACTTGACCAACCAACACAAGGAAGCAAGATGCAGTCCGGTATGAGGGCTGGTCTTTGGGTCTGTAGTGGATCGGGCTCAGGGATTCCGTGTTGACTTGGAATGAGACGATCACCTTCCCGCCACTGGTAAAAATCAAGGTGCTTATCAGTACGCGCCAGGGGTAGTGCTAGCTCTCTCTGGGGCTGAGCCTTGACCCACTCCAATAAGGTAGTTCGTAAGTCAATTTCATCCTGAATGGGCCAATACAGGGCTACAGATTGAATTGAACTACCGGCACCAGTTAAAAACCCATTGAGGTTTGTAATGAGGTGATTTATTGAGGGGGCGTGATTTTGCCCAGCCGCAAATTCTTTGCGCCGCTTTAATAAATCTTGTCTTAGTGTTTTTAGCGAATTACCGTGCATATCCATGATTATCAGGCGAAAATTAGCAGATATAGTAATTACATTACCACCAAGTAAATAAGCATAGGGTTAGATAGTGAATATGAAGTCTGCTGTTCAGAAAAGAAAATGTCGTCACTTGGCAGGAATCTTCTTTCTAGGTTTGGCTTTGGCTGGTAATTCTGCTTTTGCAGAAAAGACAAAAAAGCCAAAGCTGCCAAAGTCATATGAGAGCAAGGTAGCTCCTCCAGAGATTTCAGATGCAGACCGCATGTTTATTGATTTACGTGAAGCTGCTAAAAAGAATGATGTATTTCGGACGCAGCAACTAGCAGGCAATTTAGTCAACTATCCCTTTGATGACTACGTAGCCTATTTCCGCATAAAGCCTCAGTTATTTGATAGTGCTGGTGGCGCCAGGGGCGACTACAGCGCAGACTCTCAAGTGGTTGCTTTTTTGAATCAGTACCAGGGAACTGCTTTAGCTGATCGGATGCGTAATGATTGGTTGCTGGTATTAGGAAAAAGAAAAGACTGGGCACGTTTTGATGCGGAGTATGCGAAGTTTGTTTTAGATGATGACACTCAAGTGAAGTGCTATTCCTTACTGTCTAAGTTATCTCAAGGAGAGAATCCTACTAAGCTGGCTATGGATTCTCGCTCAGTGTTATTGGATCCCGGATATTTTGGCCAGGCGTGTCAAGAGCTTGTGCCTTCATTGGTAGCAGCTGGTGGCATGACGCCCAGCGAAGCAAAGGCAATTGGCCGGGCTGCTAGTGAAAGAGGTTTTGACACCATGGCCAGGCGCCTTGGTGGCGAGGATCCCATTGCAGAGATTGTGAAAGCGGCAAAAACTGATCCTGCAAAAGCCTATCGAGATTTTTCTCAAACCGCTTCGCGCTATAGCAAAGAGAATCAAGCGCTAGCCTGGGGTGTGATTGGACAATTCCTAGCTAAAAAGTTAGATCCCAATGCAGACGATGCTTATCGATTACAACAAGAGTTGGGCTATAACGAATTGCTCTCTGCCGAAACTCAGGAATGGAAGGTGCGAGCAGGACTGCGCGCCAAAGACTGGGCTCTAGTTAAGAATGCGATTGAAGGGATGAATCCCGCTATACGCAGTCGCGATCCTGCCTGGACTTATTGGTACGGGCGCGCTTTAAAAGCTGAAGGTCAAGACGCGAAAGCCAAAGAGAGCTTTGAAATGATCGATGAGCAATATAACTTTTATGGCCAGCTTGCACGGGAAGAGCTTGGTAAATCCAATAATGCCCCATCGCGCACCAAGGTCTCTGATCAAGAAATTGAAGCCATGTCTAGTCGTAAAGGCTTTATTCGAGGCGAGCGTCTCTATGCCATGAATTTGCGTTTTGAAGGTAACCGCGAGTGGAATTGGGAATTGCGTAATATGACGGATAAGCAATTGCTAGCAGCCGCAGAGTATGCCAAGCGTATTCATTTGTATGATCGTGTTGTTAATACTGCCGATCGAACCAAGCAAGAGCACGACTTTAGCTTGCGTTATCCAACCCCTTTTCGCGATGAGTTATCTCCTATTGCTCGACAAATTGATTTGAATTTAGCTTGGGCTTATGGCTTGATTCGCCAAGAGTCTCGCTTCATCATGAATGCATCTTCTTCAGTAGGAGCTTCGGGCTTAATGCAAGTCATGCCAAATACGGCGAAGTATGTCGCGAAGAAAATTGGGATGACTAATTACACCAATGACAAATTAAGCGAGACCAACACGAATTTGACCTTGGGCAGCAATTATTTAAATATGGTGCTGATTGATTTAGACGGATCATGGGTTCTAGCGTCCGCAGCATATAACGCGGGGCCATCACGTTCAAAACTATGGCGCGAAAAATTGACTAGTCCAACCGAAGGCGCGATCTTTGCAGAAACGATTCCCTTCACCGAAACACGTGTTTATGTGAAGAATGTATTGTCGAATGCAAATTACTATTCTTCTGTAATGCATGGGCAGGCTCAATCCCTGAAGCAGCGCCTTGGTGTGATTGCGCCTAAGGCAGCCACCCAAACTGAATTACCATAATAAGCATCAATAAAAGGCCTCACATGAAATATGACATTCTCCTCATTGGTGGCAACGGTTTTGTGGGTCGTGTTTTAGCCGCGCAATTACAGTCTGCAGGGTATTCCGTTTTAATTCCCACAAGCCATTTAGCTGCTGGACGTGAATTGCGCTTGTTACCAAAGGTGCATTTAGAAGATGCAGATATTCACGAGTTTGATGCGCTACAAGAGCTTTGCTCCCGAGTGAGCCCATCGGGTGCCGTGATTAATTTAGTCGGCGTGCTTCACGATAAGCCTGCTCAGCCGTATGGAAAGATATTTCAGGCAGCGCACGTGGATCTACCAAAAAATATTATTACAGCTATGCAAATGAATGGTCTAAAGCGCTATTTGCACATGAGTGCACTAGGTGCGGATTCCAATGGCCCTTCAATGTATCAGCGTAGCAAAGGGGATGGTGAGGCTGCGGTGAAGGCCAGCAATCTCGATTGGACAATCTTTAGACCTTCTGTCATTTTTGGGGCACAAGATCAATTCATTAATTTATTTGTTAAGTTAACGAAGTTATTTCCAGTGATGCCATTGGCCAACTATAGTGCTCAGTTTCAACCTGTTAGCGTTGATGATGTTGCAGGCGCTTTTGTGAGTGCATTGACAATGCCAATGACGATTCATCAAACTTATGATTTGGTAGGCCCTACGGTTTACACCATGAAAGAAATTGTGGAGCTTGCTAAAAGTAAGGCAGGGGCTTCTTGTGCCATTATTCCTGTGCCAGCATTTGTTGGCTATTTACAAGCCCTTGCATTTGAGTTCTTACCAGGCCCAACCTTGATGTCACGTGACAATATTGCCTCAATGCAACAGCCAAATATTCTTCCTCTTAAGGGTATTGATGCACTCAAAGATGTTTTCAAAGTGAGTCGTCGTAGTTTGGAAGGCATGAAGTAATGAAAGTGTATGCCGTTGGCGGAGCCATTCGGGATACCTTGATGGGCTTGCCTATTCATGATGTTGACTATGTCGTTGTAGGGTCTAATGTAGAAGAGATGATTGCCAAGGGCTTTCGTCCGGTTGGTAAAGATTTTCCAGTTTTTCTGCATCCAGAGACTCAAGCCGAATATGCACTTGCTAGAACTGAGCGCAAAACAGGCGTGGGATACAAAGGCTTTCATTTTTATGCTGACCCAACGGTAAGTCTTGAGCAAGATTTAGAACGCCGTGATTTAACCATCAATGCTATGGCTCAAGAGGTGAATGGAGATGGTCAGTGGATAGGCCCCATCATTGATCCCTATAACGGGCAAGCCGATTTAGCCTCTAAAGTATTTCGTCATGTATCAGACGCCTTTGCTGAGGACCCTTTACGTTTGTTACGTATCGCTCGATTCTCGGCGCGCTTTCCAGAATTCTCAATTGCCGATGAAACACTTTTAGCGCTACAGTCAATTGTTAGGTCAGGTGAGCTAGACGCACTCTCTGCTGAGCGTATTTGGCAAGAGCTTGCGAGGGGTTTGCTTGCTCATAAGCCAATGCATATGTTTCAAGTCTTACTCAATACAGGCGCAGCAAACACTATGCTCCCGCCTAAGTTGGCCATGCTTTTGGCAAATGAGGTGTTTCGAGAAGAGCTCATTGCGCATTTAGACTTGGCTGATAGCAGTCTTGAAGAGCGCTGTGCAATTACCTTGATGCATTTGCCCGCAACTGAAATACGTGCCTGGGCCGATTTTGTCCGTATGCCAATAGAGGTGCGTGACTTTAGTGAAATCTTTAGCGATCTGAGTTTACTCATCAATCAACATCCTGATGGCGTATATCAAGCAGTCGATATATTGGCCTGGTTTAATCGCGCTGACCTCTGGCGCAAACCCGATAGAGTGCAGGCACTCTTAGATCTTGCTCAAAAAGTCGGATTTCCAGTTTCCACATTTATTTTGGCGATGCGCAATACGCAAGCATTAAATACCGCTGACATTATTGCTGGAGTGGAAGCGCAAGATCGCTCGAATGGTGAGCGTATTGGTAGTGCTTTTGAGTCTGCAAGATTGGCAGCTATTGCTGCTGCGCTCAAGTCATAAATAGTTAGAGTCTATTTCTGCCGCGCAGCCCAGGCAGATCCTCTAGTGTATAGCCTGGCAGCAAGGTATCCAGATTTTTTGAAAATGCAAATACCTTAAAGAGTTCGCCCATTTCTGCTTCTGATAATAATTTTTGTAATGAATTTGAAATCGGCAAGAAGACCTCTGGATTTCCTGGGTCGCCTAACTCGAGCGCAATTTCTCCAATGCCAGCATCAAGCAAATAGGCGGCTTGATTTGATAAATACACATCATCAGCATTTTTCTCAAGAGCACAGCGAGCAATTTGAGACCACTCTACGTGGGTAGTTAAGTCACAAAGACCTGGTATGTAAAAAGGATCTTGAATAGCATGATGGCGATGGTGGGCCATCAGCGTCCCTTCTAATCTTTGTGGATGGTAGTACTCGTTTTCTGGAAAGCCATAGTCAAAGGTAAGAAATAAGCCAGTATTGAGGTGCTGGGCAACTTGGCGCATCCAAGAATGGGCGGGTATATGCAGTTCGGTAACATAGCCTTCAGAAAAATGTTCACCTAATAAACTTTCTGGAAGTAAATCTTGCTCTACGGGCTTGCCTACTTTCCATGAAAATTTCTCATCATTCACAGTAACGCCATACCAATACCAAAATCCATTTTGATAAATGATGGCATCACAGGGGATGGCATCAATAACTTCATTCGCAAGAATGATGCCTTTGTAGTCTTGGGGTAATGCGCTTAACCAATGGCACTGAGTAGAAGTTTTTGAAGCGGCAAGGGTGCTTGTTAAGAGCACTTTTTGTCTTTGCGCTAAATCTGGCGATATTTCAATAATGTCGTAACGATCTAAAGAAAAGCCTAGATCTTTTAAGCGGGTCAAGATGGATTGGGCTAGTTTTCCGGATCCAGCCCCAAACTCTAGAATTTGAGCTGGCAATCCCTTTTCCTTGAGTCCCTCCAGAACTGGTAGCAGCGTTGAGCAAATGGCCGCCCCAAAAAGAGGGCTTAACTCAGGGGCTGTTGTGAAATCGCCCCCAGCCCCCAATTTATGAGCTCCCGCACTGTAATACCCTAAGCCAGGCTCATATAGTGCCATCTCCATATAGCGAGAAAAAGGCATCCAAGCGCCCTTAGAGGCGATTTGGGCAGCTATTTTGGTGCTTAGAAGCTTGCTATGCTCCGTTTCAAGGCTGGTCAAGGTAATATCCATAGCTCGCTAGTCTAAGAGAATTTAATTGAACCCCAGTTCGACATCCCCATCCCTGCAAAACAAGGCCGTTTTAGTGACTGGTGCCGCAAAGCGACTTGGTCGAGAAATTGCTTTGCAATTTGCGCGTCAGGGCTGGGATGTTGCAGTTCATTATGGGCGATCTGAGGCTGAGGCCGTCGAAACTGTAGCCCAAATTCAGAATCTGGGATGTCAGGCACAAGCTTTTCAGGCTGATCTCTCTCAAGAGGCTGCCGTGAATGATCTTTTTAAGGCTGTAAGTCAGCGATTCCCAGATTTACACTGCCTAGTCAATAGCGCATCGATTTTTGAATATGACCGCGCAAATTCCGCAAATCCGTTCAGCAGCAAGATGCTGCAAGACCATATGCAGGTAAATTTGACAGCCCCTATCTTGCTGTCTCAATTGATGTTTCAGTATCAAAAAAACAAAGCAAAAAAGTTAGATGAGCAAGGAGAAGTGGTATTGCCATCGGTGATTCAATTATTGGATCAAAAATTAATTAATCTCAATCCGGATTATTTGTCTTACACCCTATCTAAAGCAGCACTATCAACTTCTGTTGATGTACTGGCACTTGATTTTGCGCCTCACCTGCGCATAGTGGGTTTAGCTCCTGGAATTTCATTACTTTCAGGCGATCAAACTGTTGAAGGCTTTACAAAAGCTCATCAAATGACGCCGCTGAATAAATCCTCTACTCCTTCTGACGTGGCTAAGGCTGCCGTCTTTTTGGCAGAAGCAAATGCCATTACTGGCACAACTTTGTATGTCGATGGTGGGCAACATCTTTTACCTTCGACACGTGATGTGATGTTTAAAACCAATTCATAAAAACAATAAAGAGAACAAATCATGCACGCGATTCTTTCCCACCCTGCTCTTGCAGATTGCCGCAGACTTTTTTTACGAAACTATGAGATATATATCAATATTGGCGTTCATGATTTTGAAAAGAAAGCAGAGCAACGGGTTATCTTGAACGTAGATCTTTATATTCCTTTGTCAATGAATACCCCCTCAAATGATCAGCTTGATGAGGTGGTAGATTATGACTTCATGCGTGAAACTATTAAGGCGCGGGCATCTCAGGGGCATATTCATTTGCAAGAAACGTTCTGTGATGACATCGTTGTAGCCATGTTGGCTCACCCTAAAGTATTGGCTGCATGCGTTAGTACTGCCAAGCCAGATGTATATCCCGATTGTGAATCAGTTGGTGTCGAAGTATTTCGTATTAAGCAAGCTTAATTCAAAGAAAAGAAGTTATTAATCATGGGCGATATTCGTAAAGTCATTTTCGAAGAAAACAAGCTTGAGAAAAAACTCTGTCGCTTAGTGGGTCAAGCCATCGGTGACTTTGGCATGATTGAGGATGGCGATAAAGTCATGGTTTGTGTTTCTGGCGGTAAAGACAGTTACGCCATGCTCGATATTCTCTTAAAGTTGCGTGAACGTGCACCAATCAACTTTGAAATCGTTGCGGTCAACCTAGATCAAAAACAACCAAACTTTCCCGCAGAAATACTCCCTAATTATTTAAAGAATTTGGGAGTGCAATATCACATTGAAGAACAGGATACCTATAGCATTGTTAAGCGCGTTATCCCGGAAGGTAAAACTACTTGTGGATTGTGTTCACGCTTACGTCGAGGAATTTTGTACCGAGTAGCTGATGAGTTGGGCGCGACAAAAATTGCCTTAGGCCATCATCGCGACGATATTCTTGAAACACTCATGCTCAATATGTTTTATGCAGGCAAGCTCAAGGGAATGCCGCCTAAGCTGCGCTCTGATGATGGTAAACACATCGTCATTCGACCATTAGCTTATGTTCCAGAAAAACTATTGGAGCGTTATGCGGCGGATATGAATTTCCCGATTATTCCCTGCGATCTTTGTGGCAGTCAGCCAAACTTGCAGCGTCAGGTCATGAAGGAAATGCTGCGCGATTGGGAAAAGAAGCATCCTGGACGCGTTGAAAATCTCTTTCGATCCATGCATCACATCGTCCCCTCACATTTAATGGATGGCGAAGCATTTGATTTCCAAAATTTAGAGATTTCTACACAGTTGTCTGGGATAGCCGCTAGATCTAGTGGTGATAAAGCAATTGACGAGGCTGAATTGGATGAATTGTCGTGTGGAACCCTGATTCAGGGGACTTATAATCCCCCTTTATGAATATCGTCATATTGGCTGCGGGGCAAGGAAAGCGGATGAAGTCCGCACTGCCTAAGGTCCTGCAAACATTGGCAGGAAAGCCCCTTCTGCAGCATGTTTTGAGTACTGCATTAGCCTTGCAAGGCAAAGCATCTAAAAATGGCCCCATCGTTGTGGTTGGTCATGGTGCTGCTGATGTCAAAACATTTTTAGTAAATGTCAGCAAGGAAGACTCTGCATTTGGAAAAGTGAGCACTGCTCTTCAGGCTGAACAAAAAGGCACAGGTCACGCATTGTTGCAGGCCCTTTCAAAATTAGACGTACAAGAGCCTACCTTGGTTCTTTACGGAGATGTTCCGCTGACTAGCAAAAAAACATTGAGCAAATTAGAAAAGTTGGCTGACGGTGTGCGTGGTAAAGATTGTGCTTTAGCGCTCTTGACCCAAAACCTCGCTAACCCAACGGGGTATGGCCGTATTGTCCGTGATGCTGAAGGTTCAGTGCAAGAGATTGTTGAAGAGAAAGATGCAACGCTTACTCAAAAAGCAATTAAAGAAATTAATACCGGGATCATGGTGCTCCCTACTAATTCTTTGAAGAAATGGTTGAAAGCATTGCGCTCTAGTAATGCCCAAGGTGAATATTACTTAACCGATGTGATTGCAATGGCTGTAAAAGATGGAGTGCCTATTCGCACTACACAAGCAGATCATGAGTTTGAAACTGTCGGCGTCAATAGTCGCGATCAGTTGGCAGCACTTGAGCGGGTCCATCAACTCAATATTGCCAATCAATTAATGGATGCAGGCGTATCGCTTGCAGATCCTGCACGTATTGATGTGCGCGGTACCCTTGAGTGTGGTTCGGATGTATTTATTGATGTAGGCTGTGTATTTGAGGGCGTTGTTACCTTAGCCAGTGGTACAAAGGTCGGTCCTTATTGCGTGATACGTAATAGCGTAATTGGTAAGGAAGTAGGGATTCAGGCTTATAGCCATATAGATGGCGCTAAAGTGGGCAATCAATCAGTCATAGGGCCTTATGCTCGTTTACGTCCTGGTGCAGATTTAGCAAACGATGTTCACATTGGTAACTTTGTTGAAGTCAAGAACAGCAAAATTGCATCCAATAGCAAAGCAAATCATCTGGCGTATGTCGGCGACTCTATCGTGGGTTCTAGAGTCAATATTGGCGCCGGAACAATTACTTGCAACTATGATGGCGTTAATAAGCATAAAACCATCATCGAAGACGATGTGTTTATTGGATCGGATACCCAATTAGTTGCGCCAGTTCGCGTAGGTCGCGGCGCTACTTTAGGTGCCGGTACCACGCTCACTAAAGATGCACCTGCAAATCAATTAACCATCTCCAGAGCTAAGCAAATTTCCCTGCCTTGGAAGCGTCCTGTTAAGGTTGAGAAAAAGCCTGTGGCCAAAAAAGCGACTGTTAAAAAAGTGTTAGCTAAGCAGCCTGTATCAAAATCAAGCAAGGGTAAAAAATAATGTGCGGTATTGTTGGCGCAGCATCACATCAAAATATTGTGGGTGTTTTAGTTGAAGGCTTGCGCCGCCTTGAGTACCGTGGCTATGACTCGTGTGGATTTGCAGTAATCAATGGAGATGATGCTGCGCACCCCATTGAAAGAGCTCGCACCACTGCACGCGTTTCTGAATTGGCTGAGCAGGGCAAAGACTTTCATGGCACTTTAGGGATTGCACATACTCGCTGGGCTACACATGGTAAGCCTGACACACAAAATGCACATCCGCATATCTCTAATGGATTAATTGCTGTAGTACACAACGGCATTATTGAGAATTACGAAACGCTTCGGGCGGATTTAAAAGTAGCTGGATATGTATTCACCTCTGAGACTGATACAGAAGTCATCGCGCATTTAATTCATCAAGCGTATATTGCCCAAGCTCAAAAAGATTTACCGGTAGCGGTACGTTCTGTATTGCCAAAATTACATGGTGCCTATGCCATTGGTGTCATTGCCCAAGATAGCCCTAAAGTATTAGTTGGTGCCCGTGTTGGATCTCCTCTGGTGGTTGCGCTCGGAGACCAAGAAAACTTTTTGGCTTCGGATGCTCTGGCATTGGCTGGGCGCGCTCAGGAAATGATGTATTTGGAAGAGGGTGATGTAGCTATCTTGCAAGCTGATAGTGTGCAGATCATTGATGATGGTGGTAACGCTGTTCAACGTGATCGCAAAACAATGCCAGCGCAAGCAGACTCGGTTGATCTGGGCCCATATCAACATTACATGCAAAAAGAGATTTTTGAGCAACCGAGAGCAATTGGTGACACCTTAGCGAATATCGCTTCCTTTGGCCCTCAGTTATTCAATGCCAACCCTGAGGATTGGAAAGGCTTTGATCAAATTTTGATCTTGGCTTGCGGAACCAGTTATTACTCTGCTTGTGTTGCTAAATATTGGTTAGAAGATATTGCAGGCATTCCAACGCAGGTAGAGATTGCCAGCGAATATCGCTATCGCACTACGGTGCCAAACCCTAAGACCCTGATTGTGGTGGTGTCACAGTCGGGTGAAACTGCCGATACCTTGGCTGCATTGCGACACGCTAAAGCTTTAGGCCATCACTACACTTTGGCAATTTGTAATGTCGCCAGTAGCGCGATGGTGCGCGAAACCAATTGGCATTTTTTAACTAAAGCTGGTGCAG
>JACCDO011860048.1_pt1 | contig 13054 bp, 24 predicted proteins | sample 7446101 | NCBI WGS metagenome assembly JACCDO01 (sample SAMN15323440, study PRJNA562643) | freshwater metagenome | isolation source: river surface water | place: USA:Blue River Watershed | collected 2017-08-16
ATAAATTTTGAAACAATAAACAAGGATAAGTACGAAAAAATACCTTGGGTAAAGATACACGAAACGAATAAACGTATTAAAGAAGCAATGCGTAAATTGAGAGGTAAATTCAAGTAACTTTTATTACCTATAACGGTTTGCAAGTATATTTAGTTGCGGACTTAAACGCACGAAACTTTCAAATTAGTAATAACTTAAATAAATAGAACAAATGTCAAATTTAGCACAAACACCGCAATTGAATATACCTGATGTTATAGGCAGTCCTATTCTTGCGAAAATTGAACACATAAATGACTTAGGTAAATCAAAATGGTACGAGGTTGTTTACTACGATGATGGTTGGTATTCCTACGCAGGAAGTAAAACCTTTCAAGATGGTGAACAAGTCGTTGATTGGAAGTACTGCAAGGATTGCCTATAACTAATTTATTGGCGCAGCTTTGCTTCGCTTACACAACAAAAAATTAAAATAATATGAAGAAGTGGATCAAACCTATTGATTGGGTTGCATACAACCGCATTTATCTTAAGAAAGGTTTAGAGTGGATAGAGCAACACCCAGAAGTATGTCAAAGATATTTACGTAGATTTTGGCAATTGAATTTTGATATGCCAAGTTTGAAACGTAGATTTGTTGACTATTTTAAAATGCATAACAATGAAAAAACTACCACTCCGAGATCTTAAAAAGGTATTGGATTATCTCTACCCTCACGAAGAAAGACATTACACAGAATGTTTGAATAATCTACAAGAGGCAGATGAAAGTGATGGTACTATCAGAAGACATGTATTTCCATCTGTAAAGAGATTAAAAGAGTGGTTAGATGAACAGCAATCCTGATGTAATTTTCTATGATTTAGAAACTTACAAAAACTTTTTTAGTGCTACCTTCAAAAGAGGTGGCATTTTTTATCAATTCAAAATACATGGTGAGCAAAATGATTACATCCCTTTGTTGCAATTCTTTGCTAATAACAGGGATTGCACATTTGTTGGCTACAATTCTTTTCACTTTGATGATATTATTCTTGCTTATCTTATTCTTAAGGAAGATCAACTCAAAGAATTGAATGTTGAACACCTAACCTATGCCATCAAGAATCTTGCTGATTTTATCATCACTAAAAAGGATGAATGGAATTATAGTAAGTATCTGGCCCCATTTAAATATCACAAACAATTTAAAGTTATTGATTTGATGGAAGTAATCCGTGAGGGTTATACATCTAAATCATTGAAACTAGTTGGTGTTAATATCAAATGGAATAAACTACAAGATTTACCTATACATCATGATGCTGAGGTGCATGACCCCGATTTAATCATGGAGTACAATAAGAATGATGTTGACATCACAGAAGCAATCTACAATTCTATTATTGGAAGAATAAACCTACGAGATAAACTTACCACCACCTATGGTGTGGATGTAACAAGTAGTGCTGATTCTAAGATTGCTAAAGATATTCTTGATACATACTTCAAGAATGCAGGTGTTAATGTTGATTCTCTACGTAACAAAAGAACAAAGTACAAAACACCAATTAAGATTAGTGAGGTTATCTCTCCAAAGATTAAATTCAAGACAGAGAAATACCAAAACTTTTTGAAGGAGGTGCAAGCAATAGAAGTGAGTGAGGATACTAAATTGAAGTTACACTTTGATAGTGATCTAATCACACATGATATTGCAATGGGTGGTATTCATGGTGCTGTAAAGAATAAAGTATTTACAACCACTGATGAATATACTATCTATGATTTGGACTTTGGTTCATACTATCCTTACCTGATGCTTACACTTGGTGTAGTACCAGAACACATTGAGGATAAACAATTATTTCTTGATACACTAAGAGCTATTGTAGAAGATAGGATTTCAGCAAAGAAGAAAGATCCAATCAAAGCAGATGGATTGAAGATTGCTGTTAATACTATCTATGGTCTACTAAACTCTGAAACATATTGGTTGGAAGATAGAAAAGCACAACTCACTGTTACTATCAATGGTCAACTATATATCCTTATGGTATGCGAAACACTTGAACAACATGGTTATCAAGTGATCTATTCAAATACAGATGGTTATATGGTATTATGTCCAAAAGGTAAAGAGGGGTTCATGCATGAAATCAACAATCAATTTGCTACTTACACAGGTATTGGTATTGAAACAGAGATTGTAGAAAAGATTGTGTTTAAAGATGTAAACAATTATTATTGTAAGTTCAAGTCAGGCAAACAAAAATTCAAAGGGTGTTTTCTACCACAGGGTGGTATTCTGAAAGGATTTGTTAACCCCATTGTAGCCATTGCCTTACAAAAATATTATGTTGATGGTATTAAACCAGAAGAGTACATCCCAACACACCCTGATATACATGACTTCTGTACAGCTTTCAAGATTGATGATAAGTTTACCAACATACAAGAACTTGTACAAATTAAAACCATCACTCATTCTCCTAAAACTGGTAAACCTTATGTTAAACCAAAGCAAGAGAGTGTGATACTAAGTTCTACACCAATTCAAAAGAGTTGTAGATTCTATGTTTCTATTCCTACTACTATCTCTGATGATACTATTGAAGGATATAGAATTAGAAAGATGAAAGTAGAAGATGGTGTACAAAAGTTTACAGATCTGTGTGCTGGCTTTACTGTAACATTGGCTAATGATATTACACCAATGCCAATCAATGAAAGACAAATCAATTATCAATACTATATTGATAAAGCAAATGAAATCATTAACGAAATAAATTAAGGCTATGACAGCAAAAGAAAATGTATTAACAGGATAAAAGTGTTATATTTGCAGTATGAAACAGATAACAAAATATCCAAATTATTATGTAACTAAAGAAGGTAAAGTATTTAGTTCAAAATCAAATAAATTTTTAAAGCCATCATTTGATAAACAGGGATACGAAAGAGTCGGTATTTATATTGGAAATTATAAAACAAAAACAATAAAAGTACATAGGTTAATAGCTGAAACATTTATTGATAATCCTTTTAATAAGAAAGACGTTAATCATATTGATGGTAATAAGTCAAATAATCGTGTATCAAATCTTGAATGGTGTACAAGAAGTGAAAATATAAAACATTCATTTAAAAATGGGCTTAAAAAAATATCTGATAGCCATAAAAAAGTATTATCAGAAAAGGCTAAGAAATATGTTGGTGGTAAAAACCCATCGGCAAGGAAAGTCATAAACATCGAAACAAATTATGTTTATGGAACTGTATCTGATGCAGCAAATGATTTTGGTTTAAAAAGAACAACATTAGTTGCAATGCTTAATGGACAAAATAAAAATAAAACAACATTAAAATATTATGAGTAACCCAAAAGAAAAAGCAGAAGAATTGTATTGTAAATACGATGCATTATTTAAAGCACCTTTCAAAAAGCATCAAGACCTAAAACAATGCGCATTGATTGCAGTGGATGAAATATTAAACTCAAATCCTCACATTTACATTGAAATAGGAGGAAGTGATTGTAGAGGGGACTGGAGTTACAAAGAAGCTCAATCTAACCAACTCTATTGGCAGGAAGTAAAACAAGAAATTGAAAAGCTATGACAATAAAAGAATGGTTAAAAGATGTTTACTATGACCAATGGGGTCAATACTTATGGGCAAAACACGATGATGGAAACCAACTGATTGGTGAAGTTAGAGGATGGGGTGCTTTACAAAATGAGTTTAAAACAGAGATTGAAGCTGCAGTTTTCCAAGATAAAGTTGGTAAATTTATTGCAGAAGCTATCAATGAAAAAGTCCAAAGAGATTTTCCAAGTAATAAAAAATAATGTTATGAAACAAACAGCAGTTGAATGGTTGGTTGAAACTATTACGAAAAAATACGACAAACATTTTAGTACATTTTATGGTGCTGAAATTGAACAAGCCAAACAAATGGATAAGGAGCGGATCATTGATGCTTATCAAGCAGGTGATGGTGATGCCTACAATTTAGAAGAAACTAAAACTTGGGCAGAACAATACTACAACGAAACATATGGAGGTGATAAATGAAACAAACAGCAGTGACGTGGTTGCTAAATATAATCGAAACTAAAAATGGTAAGGAATTTTCTTCTTACTATTCAGAGTTTATAGAACAAGCCAAAGAAATGGAGAAAGAGCAGACACTTATAGATTATTAGTGTGGCGCAAGAGACGCTATAACAAACATTGACTTTGTAGATGCAGTTAAATATTACAACGAAACTTATGGAGGTGAACAATGAAACAAACGGCAGTAGAATGGTTATATAAACTATCAAAGAAAAGAGAATTAGATAAGTTTGATCTACAACAAGCCAAAGTAATGGAGAAGGAGCAAATTGAAAATGCTTATTCTTTAAGTAGGTGTGAATGGAATAAAATAATTTCATCTTCTGAATACTACAACGAAACATACGGAGGTAAGAAATGACAAAAGAAAATGTATGTTACTATGTAGCAATCCATATTGGTGAACCTGATTGGCCAGAACCAATTTGTATTGGTAAAACTATCCAAGAGGTAATTGAATTGTTAGATGAATGGTGTGGTTATCCTGAAAATGGTAATACTAGAAGTGAGTTTATTACACACAATCCAAAGTATCCATCACCTTATGAGGGTAGTATCACTTATCATAACCCAGCAACAGGTATGTTGGAAGCTTGGGATGACAAGTTTCAAATCTATTCAGTTTGTAATTACATCTAATTTTCGTAATTTAGCAAAATGGTTGCACAATTAATTCATAACAATAGACTACATAGTTTTTTATCAGGTACCAACGTAGATAAAAACATCAAAGGACATTTTGTTTTTACTGCAGGAAAGGTTTATCAATTCGATGAAAGATTTATGGAAGGTAAAGCTATGATGTTGTTGCAACAAAAAATGCTTATGGAAGGACTAAACCTAACTTTTATCATAAATGAAAACTAATTACCCTGGATGGGAGTGTAATGTATGTGGGCATTACAACCCAGCATTTGAACATTCATGTTTGCAATGTAAACCTAACAACTTTCATATTGAATCTCCGCAGTATGGAAGAGTGACAGAAGAGTGGAAACAACAGTTTGAGGAGTGGAGAAAGAAACAAACAAAAGATTTAAACTAAACAATTAAAAATTATGGAAACAGTTTTATTAGGAGTAACATGTTTGCTAGTAGCATCATTGTTGATGATCACTATGTATGTTAGTGGGAAGTTACAAGAGATTAAAGAGTTAAAAGAACATCAAGATGATGTCAGAAAGAGTCTTCTTTCAGCTATTACAGAGTATAGTGATTTAATTGATACTGCTAAAGTAATTGTAGTTAAAATGGAAGAAGAAACTTCATCTTATCAACAGTTATTAGATTCTACAGATGATATCTTAGAAAAGATGGATAATAAACTTTCAACACCAGCACAACCAAAAAGAAAACGTGGCAGACCTAGAAAAAACAATCCAACAACTAATTCATAAGCAATTAGAGTTGGCTGGTATAAGTCCAGAACTAACCATTGAAGAAGTGTATGGTGAGGGTTATTCAGCTCTCACCATTTCTTTTGATGCACACAACGAATGGAGAAAGTATTGTATTGATATATTTGAAAAAGCAGGTTATCATCCTGTAATGGCAGAGAATCAATGGAGTTTAATTAACATAGCCTATGGGTTAAAAATAAAAGAAGATGACAGAGAAACAGATTAAAGATACTCTAACATTATTTAGAACGTTGGTTCTATCACAATCATTAATTGAAACATTAGATGATTTAAGAGATACAATTGCTTTCAGACAACAAGTTAAACATCATGCTAAAAACTTACATGATGAACTGTTGAAAGTGATTGGCGATCCTATTACATTGTTGTTCAGTAAAGATGAAGATCTGATGTTAGAATTAGGTAAGGCAATTGATGAACTAACCAAATCATTTGTTACAGATCCACCTGCTGTTATTGCATCTATCCCTGCTATGTTAGAAGCAGCAAGAGAGCAATTTAATGATGAGATTGGAGATCAAGTGGAGTACATCAAAAACAATCCAATAGAAAATGATAAAAAAGATAATTAATTATATTATCTGTTTGTATAAACGTAGGAAATGTAATCATACATTCCGAATGGATTACAGTACACACAATAAAATTACAGATGAATACTTTTATCAATTCAAATGCAAGTATTGTGGTGAAGTTCAAAAAGTTAAATGGAAATATTAATGACTAGAGATGATATTCAAAAGAAATGTAGTGAACTTATTCATACTGTTGACAATCTTGTACTTGAGTTTGGCACTGGTGTGGGTAAAACTTTATCTGCATTACTTGCCGCCAAAGAAATTGGTGGAAAAGTTAAGATTGTATGTGCTGAAACCTCACACATTGAGAACTGGAAACTAGAAATGCAGAAGCACAACATTGATTTGAAAGATGTTGAACTGTTCTGCTATGCTTCATTGAAGAAACATGCTGACACTAGCTGTGATGTATTGATTCTTGATGAGTGTCATAGAAGTGTTAGTGATTCTAGAGCTGCTCACATTAGAAGTATTAATACCAGAAAGACAATCTTCCTTAGTGGTACTATTGAAGATGATGTTAAGAAGGTAATTAAGAGTTTGTATTGTGATAGTTGTAGTGCTCATTGGTGGACTATTAGTACATCAGATGCAATTAATCTTGGTATTCTTCCTTGCCCTAAAATCTATTTAGTAGATTGTAGTTTAGATAATACTACAAGAAACCTTGTGTATGCTAAGACTAAGGGTGGTAAGAAAGCTGAAGGATTAGAGCCAATAGTTGTAGACTACAGTGATATGTGGACCACACTAAAAAGCTTATCTGGTAAGAACTACATTTTACATATCAAGTGCACTCAGAAGGAGTACTATGAACTACTCAGCAATGAGATTGAATACTTGAAAAAAACTTACTTTGCAATTAGACAACCATTCGCTAAGAATAGATGGCTACACAAAGCAGGTGAAAGAAAGATGTTCATTGGTATGTGTAAAACTGATAGGATCAAAGAGATCATGGCAGAGTATGCTGACAAAAGAACCATTTGCTTTGCTACTAATATTGAGCAATGTGAGGAACTGGGTACATCAGAGACAATTATACACTCTCAAAGTAGCAACGAAGGTGATGATATGATTAATGATTTCAACTCTGAAAAAATTAACAAATTATTTGCTGTAAAAATGTTCCGAGAGGGTGTAAATTTGCAACGTATTGATGCTGGATTCTTTGTTCAAGTTGACAATGGATCTGTAAGTAGTAGTCAAGTGTTAGGTAGGGTATTGAGGAGTGAGGCACCTGAGTTGTATATATTCAGGATGAGGGGAACAGTTGACGAGGGTTATGTAGAAACAGCACTAGAAAGAATTGACCCAAAATTTATTTATGACTATAGATTCCGTACACAACTGGTTACTGGATAATGGATACATATCCGTTGTGAACAACAAAATTGTTGTTAGTAACAAATGGGTGAGAGATATTGGAGCAAGTGGTGTAGTTGAGTTGAAGGAAAAGATGAAAGTGAAGAGTGATAAGGAGATGTTTGAGAAGTTCATCCATGTACTAAAACAAAATGGCTGCCCCACTTTCGCCAATTCTGGCACCTCAAGATACACTGTTTTGTCCTACACCCCATCTGCTAAAGCAGAATTCATCAAACTCATGTCAGAGGGAGTTGATGTTGAAAGATTAGCAGCATGCACAATTAAATATTACAAAAGACTTACTCATCCTAAAACAATTCTAAACTATTTCCGTGATGGAGATTGGAAGATTTGGTATGAAGATGAGGAAGCTAGTGGCCTACTACCTAATAGACAGGATATTAATCTGTGAGTATGAATGTTCAAGAACTCATAAAAAATTATGAGCATTTGTATGAGCAAGAGAAAAGTGGGATAGTAAATGGTATACCTCTGAAACCATTTCTACCTGCATTCTCAAAGTATCTACCTGCTATCCAAAAGGGAAATCAATTCTTAGTTACTGCCAACTCTGGTGTTGGTAAAACTCAGATTAGTAAATTTCTTTTTGCAATTATCCCGTATCTATATTCTAAGATGAATCCTAATTACAAATACAAAGTAATGTGGTTTGCATTAGAAGAATCTAAACAAGAATTCTTTGATTCAATCATGCTGTTCTTTACTAATGAAAAGTATCAGAAAAGATTGAACATGCACATCTTGCAGAATGTAGACGAATCTCTAAAACTCAACCCTGACATTATCTCTATGTTAGAGAGCAATGAACAAGAGATGACAGAGTTCTTCTCTAATCTTGAAATCATTGACACTGTATCAAATCCTTTTGGTATCTATAAGCATTGCAGAGCCTACTCTGAAAAGATAGGTAAGCATTACTATATACCTAAGCAATTTGAGAAGACTAACAAAGATGGAACTAAGGTGTTGAATCTTGATGGCACTCCTGTAATTGAGAGTGTTGATGTATATGAACGATATGAAAACACATCTAATGAACATGTAATAGTTGTAGTGGATCACATCTCTTTGCTCTCTCAAGAGAAGCAATTCAAGAGTTGGTATGAAACTATCGAACACTATTCTACAGAGTACTGCAGAAAGCAGATGTCTAAGCATTGGGGTTTTACAGTTGTTAATATACAACAGCAAGCATCAGATAAAGAAAAGCAACAGTACACTGTCAAGGGTGATAGTATTGAAGATAAACTTGAACCATCATTAGATGGTTTAGGTGATATCAAAATCACCCAACGAGATTGTCACGTTGTTCTTGGTCTGTTTGCTCCTGATAGATATGGGATTAAGTCCCACAAAGATTACAATACAGAATACCTTGGTGATAATTATAGGAGTATATCTATCCTCAAAAATAGATATGGTTCTGCTAATATCAAGAAAGGTTTACTGTTTGATGGTGCTACTCTGAGGTTTAAAGAATTACCTCCAGCAAAAGAATTTACAGGGTTTGATGCTAAATATGATTATCAAAAAACCCTCGAAGAGTTCTTGAATAGTTGAACAAAATTTCGTAACTTTAATAGTAAAACAAGTATTAATGGCAATCACATTACCCAAAAAACCAATTAAACCTGAGAGTCAGAACCCTAAAAAGTTGTTCTTGTACTCTCAACCAAAGTGTGGTAAAACTACAGCTTTGGCACAACTAGAAGGATGTTTAATCATTGACCTTGAAAGTGGCTCTGATTATGTTGAAGCTTTGAAAGTAAAGGCTACCAATCTTCAAGAGTTAAGTGAAGTGTTCCAAGCAATCAAGGACGAAGGTTGTCCTTACAAATACATTGCTCTCGACACTGTAACAAAGCTTGAGGAGATGGTGCTTCCATTAGCAAAGCAGTTGTATATGATGACACCTATGGGGAAAAGTTTCACAGGAGATAATGTACTTACACTACCAAATGGTGCAGGTTATTTATACCTACGTGAGGCATTCTTCAAAGTGTTGAATCAACTCTACACCCTTGCTCCACACATTATTCTTGTAGGTCACTTGAAAGACAAGAGTATTGAGAAGAATGGACAAGAGTTGACAGCTAAAGATATTGACCTAACAGGTAAGATTAGAAGCTTGTCAGCTGCTGATGTGGATGCTATTGCATACATGTATCGTAAAGATAAAGATGTGAGAGTATCATTTCAATCATCAGATGAAGTAATTTGTGGTGCACGTCCTGAGCACTTGAAAGGTCAGGATTTAGTTCTTTCTACTCTAAAAGATGGAAAAGTAGAAACATTTTGGAATCGTATTTTTATTAATTAATTAAACCCCTAAACAATTTATTATGAGTTTCTTAAACTTAACCCAAGAAGATGTAAAAGTATTAGACAGCGTAGAAAAATATGTTGGTGTAATACCATTTAAAGTTAAAGCAATTAATCCTAACAAAGCTACATTGATTCAGTTAGGATATCCAGAGTCCATTATGGAACCTGTATATAAAGGTGTTGAAATCCTAGGTAAGACTTTCAACAAAGTAAGATTTATCTTAGAAAGCATGCCTTGTAAAACACATGATGGTAAAGATGTTAAACCATTCACTGTACAATATGACATCAACTTATCTCTACGTGAAGATGTAGCACAATCTGGTAACAAGAAGATCATCAATGATCATGGTCAAGATACATATGCTGCTAGTGTAGAGGATGCTGTTAATCGTGTTACCAAGAAAGATGGTAAGAGATGGTTCTCATCTAATGGTGCTCGTGTAGCAATGGAAGGTGAAGTGGAGTTGTACAAATTCCTTCTAACTTATTCTCGTGCTAAGGTTAGCCAACAAGATAATCCAACAGGTATTAGCTTTGAATATTTCAAAGACATTGCTAATGGTGATATCTCTATGCTTGGTAAAATGTTTGGCACAGCTGTATTCTCTGATTCAGGTATTAGAATCCTTGTAGGTATGAGAGCTGTTGAGAAGGACAACTCTGTTAGATACTATCCTCAATTGTTCACTAAGTTGATGGGTAGAATTGATACAAGTTCTAACACTGCTATCATGAAGGAAGCTAATGCTCTTGGCTATGAGTTCTACAAGAAAGCAGACTTTGGTATGGATGACAAAATCAAAGTGTTCTCCCCTACACCAGTGGAAGTACAAAAGACAGAAGAGAAACCACAAACAGGTTTATTATTCGGATAATTCTTTCTTATTTTTTGCAAACTGGGGTGGCGTGGAGTCACCCCTTTTTGTTTTTAAACAATTAAAACTATGACAGTATATTTAGTAACTCCAACTAATGGAGATCCAAGAGTGTTTCTACATTTAGAAAATGCTCAGAAGTTCTTGAACTACATTAAAACAGATAGGCACACACAAATGGGTTGGATTGATTCAGAAGGTAGACATCGAGAGATACTACAAAATGAAGATTACACTACCTTTGCATCCCTAACCTCAGTAAAAGTTTATGATGCACCTAACACAAACGACAGTACAACAGCTGGTTGATGACTACCAAGTATGGACAGATTTTGTAGAAGATTTTAATTTAGGTGGTAGGATATGTTCACCATTTAGAGATGACAGAAAACCTTCCTTTGGTTGGTTTGAGCATACTAGTGGTACAATCCTGTATAAAGACTTTGGTAATGGTGAGACAGGTAATGTATATCAATATCTACAAAAATTATGGGGGGTAGGATTGGATCAAGTGTTGGAAACAATATCTGATTTTTATTCCTTACCTTTATCTAAAAGACCTAAATCATTTTTCGATGATACTATTACTAATGATAGCAATAACAGTTTCATTCCTAGTAATACTAGACGAGTGGAACAACAGGAACGGACTAAAGTAAAGTATAGAGTGGTGCCACTTGATAGAGTGGATAGCACATACTTTGAACAGTTTGGTATTAGTGAACTGCTATTGAAGCAGCACAATGTATATCAATGTGATAAAGTGTGGGCTATATATGGTAATGTAGAACGTCTGTTCTATACCTATCACCCTAACAATCCTTGTTTTGTATACGTAGAAGATGGTGGATGCAAGATCTATCAACCAATTACACCAAATAAAGGTGAGAAATGGAGGAACAACTTTCCAGCAGGAACAATAGAGTGTTATTCCTTACTTCCACCATCTGGTGATATTCTTGTAATTACATCCTCTCGTAAATATGTGATGTGTTTAAACTCCCTTGATTTAAATATTAGTTGCATTGCTCCAGTGAGTGAGAATAGCTACTCAGCTATAATAGAAAAGCAAACAGAACTAAATCAAAGATTTAAACATATCGTAGTCTACACAAACAATGATGATCCTGGTGTTAATGCTAGTATCAAACTTACACAAAAGACTGGATGGCACTATATGAATAATCCTAAAGATGATCCAAAAGATCCATCAGATTATTACAAAGAATATGGTGCAGAGAAACTAAAAGATTTAATCATTCAAAAATTAGAAAGATGTTGCAACATGAAGATCAACCAAATGAAGGAGGAGGAAGGACCCCCTTGGTACGAATAACTAGATATAGAAGTTGGTATCTAGGTCGTCAATTACCTAAGTTAAGAAATAACTTTTTAATGAGAGCTTCTAAAGAAGCTGATCTATCATTTCTTACACTAGAAGAAATAGATCAACTAAAACAAGCTCGTGATATTCTTGATAATATTTATCGTAACAGAAAAAAGAATAGTGAAGAGCACTTTGGTATTCTATCAAAAGAAAGAAGAAAAGAATTAAAACAATTAAAAAAAGATGAAATTAGTAGAAGACAAAACAAGGTATGATGTTGAGAGCTTTGGAAGCAAATCAATATCAATGGAGATTGATGCCTCTAATACAGGTATCCTATTTAGCATATTGTCAGAGAATCTCTACTCTGATATTTATGGATCAATCATTAGAGAGTTAGTATCAAATGCCTGGGATGCTAACAAAGAAGCAGGCAATGGTAACAAACCAGTTTATGTACACTTCAATGGATCTACAGAAACAGATAGTGCTCACATTAGTATTGTAGATTGTGGTCCTGGTATCAGTGAGGATAGGGTAGAGAAAATTTATGGTAAGTATCTAGCTAGTACTAAGAGAGATACCAACGAACAGATTGGTGGATGGGGGTTAGGTAGTAAGACACCACTTGCATACAATGATTACTTTCAGATAAGTACTGTATGCGATGGTAAGAAATACATCTACATCATGAGGAAAGGTATTAGCAATACAATCTTGGAGTTACTTCATACTAGTAACACAGATGAAGCTAATGGTACTCAGATCAAAATCTACATGAAGGAAGATGATGACTTACTTGAGTTTTTTAAGAGTGCTAAAGATCAACTATCTTTCTTTGATAATGTATTGTTATTAGCTAATGAGGAAGCTCTGTTAGTCTCTCATAGTAATAGGTATACTATTAATAAGATTACTATTGAAAAGATTGATGAGTTTAATTCCAAAAAGATCTACAACTTTAGACACTTCTCAATCTGTACTGACAATGATAATAGTTGTATTGTATTAGGTCAAGTGAAATATCCATTACCAAA
>JACCDO011608023.1_pt1 | contig 13053 bp, 9 predicted proteins | sample 7446101 | NCBI WGS metagenome assembly JACCDO01 (sample SAMN15323440, study PRJNA562643) | freshwater metagenome | isolation source: river surface water | place: USA:Blue River Watershed | collected 2017-08-16
AAACTGAGCGAATATGATTGATGTTCTCAAGTTATATGCCGAATTTGTTGATAAGAAACTGATTGAAGACCAGTCAATATTTTCTGCTTTATGTATCATTTCTTGCTTTTCCGCGAAGAAGACAATACCATAACCTTTTTTACCTGGAAGGTCATCAAACTGCTTATAACTTTTCATATTATCTTTTCCGAAGCAGGTGGAAGGAAGATATACATCGCACTTTCCAATCATATCCTTATTTCTCGTTGATGAAACTGTTCCTCCGTCTGATAGAGAATATACTTTCATCTTATCCTCTGCGTTCGTCTTTATTGTATAGTTTGGATTTGACGAATACTTAGACCAGATTTGAAAAACCCCATTGATTTTTACTTCTTGGTTTTCCGGATTATAAAACATAGCAGATAAACCCTCACTATAAATCAAATTGTATCCCTTTACTCTTTTACGAGGAGAACCTTTACCATCACTCTCAAACAATTGTGGTAAAATAAAGCACACATAATCAGCAAAACTATAAGAATGATTTATGAAGTTCAAAGCAAGATGACCCCTTAATCCAAAAGGAGGATTTCCAAATACGATATATTTTCTTGATATATCACTTGGTTCCCAAGTTAAGTAATCTTGTTTGTGAATTCCAACCGAACGTGGTTCAATATCAAGACCAATTGAACCATTTGGTAGAATATGTAAGAAACTACCATCTCCAGCAGATGGTTCAATAAACGTATAATCTTGTGTAGTTATTTTTATTTCACGATTGAATGTTTCCCAACATTTTTGTGCGACCTCTTTTGGTGTAAAGAATTGGTCTTTTAAAGAATATGTATATTTACTATAATCAATGCTCTTCGAAAGTATTTTATACAAGTCAAAAGTATATTGAATAGGAACGTCTTTTAACTCAATCCATCTCCTAATAGTTCCTAAACATATATTTAGTTTATCCGCGACTTCTTTTATAGATATTGTCTTAAGACATTCTTCTAGTAGTTTAATGTTATTATCAATAGTTGTGTCTACTTTGTTCTCCTGTGTTTCTGTTTGATTCAGTTGTTTACATTGGAGAATACGTAGTATGTCTTCTTTCTTCTTACCACTATATCCTTTGATTTTCTTTTCCTTACAAATAGAAATCAGTTCCGCGTGAGTTTTTGTTGAATAGTCCATTTTATTATACTGTATATTTATCCTTGTTATGGATTCAATTTCTACCGTTTTTACCAATTTTTCAGTTCTATCGTCCTTTTTACAATAACGATTATGGTCTTTGTGGTCTTCATTATGACCTTTCTGAGTAGAAACAATCTCAATTGTTTCGCATATATGTCTCGTCATTCGTCTATAATACATAGACACGTAAAATCTTTATACCATAATATTGTAATGATTGAAAATTTATTCGGGTATATTTCAACCACGCTGGTTGTTTGATACGTTCTCTAGAATAGTTTGTAATTCTTATTTCTGGCTTTACCTGAATGGAGCACTTTTTACGGAGTTGAAACCACAATGATTCATTTATCAATTGCGGTTTCTCTTGCTAATGAATGAATGACTTTCGGATAATAAGTTCCGCGGTTACTTCCGGCCAATGTTTGTAATTGAATATCCACACATTTCTGTGAGAACTCCGAATTACAATCTTTGTAATCTGGGTTCTCTTGTTTCCATTCCGCCAATTTTCCCATACTTCTATAAGAAACGGTTTGAATTGCCTTTTGTAATTTTTCATCGTCTGCTTGTTTCGTCCAAGTGTTCTCATCTTTGATATACATTGTTTCTCTCTTGACGTCCGTGCAATGGATAGGTCGTTCTGTTATATCCAATTGTTTGAGATTATCAATAAAAATCTTGGAAATACCGTTTACAAATCCTAATTGCGCGTTGTTCTCCAAGTCCTCATAAGAAATCTGAATATTCTTTACAAAGTCAGAGAAGTTTATGGCGTCCTTACATTTTTCATTCAGAAAAACATTGATATTGAACCGCTGATTGTTATTATTTGTAGTGTTGAACGTGGTATTTGTTGTCTTACAATATTCAATCATTTTATTCATCATTTCAGTATTTTGTTCAGAAGTAATCTTTGATTGTTCCAAAATTAAATTTCGTAGTTCGTGATTATCATTTACTATACGTTGATTATCATTTATCAAGCGGTTCACTATATCAATATATTTGTTTTCTATAATATGGTAAGGAGATTTTTCTGGTTCAGGAGGGAATTGAATTGGTTCAATTTTAGTGGGCGCTACACATTTTTTGCGATGATACCATAAACTACTGCGGACTGAATATTCTTTATTACATTGTTCGCATAAATACTTAGGAGGAGATTTTTCTCGTTCAATCAACAAATGTTTGCGTGTTGCTATATGTTTTGACCATTCTGATAATTTATCACAGCTATACGCACATCTTTCGCAATTAAATTTTTTTACTAAAGGTTCCATTTGTATATTGAACATAAAAAATCTCCGAGTAAAAAACGTAAAAAATATTATGAAGTCAACTATATATTTTTATATTTATTTTTTACAGCATTATGGTGTGAAGTGTGATTTTCTGAAATTTTGGCGACCTACTTTTTATTTTTGGACATTTTTAAAATGTCCAAAAATTTTTCCAGCCTATTAATAATGCATCTCTTCCGAACAATTCTAACACTTATGGAAAATACTACTTAAAGAACTGCCTCTCATTTATCAACTGTAGTTTCTTTGGCTAGTGTATGAATGACTTTCGGGTAATATGTTTCTCGGTTACTTCCTGCGAGTGTTTGTAATTGTATATCCACACACTTTTGAGAGAACTCAGAATTACAATCCTTGTAATCTGGGTTCTCTTGTTTCCATTCGGCTAATTTTCCCATACTTCTATAAGAAACTGTTTGAATTGCCTTCTGGAGTTTTTCATCGTCGGATTGTTTCGTCCAAATGTTCTCGTCTTTGATATACATTGTTTCGCGTTTTACGTCCGTGCAATGAATCGGACGCTCGGTAATATCCAATTGTTTCAGATTATCTATAAAAATCTTAGAAATACCGTTTACAAATCCTAATTGCGCGTTGTTCTCCAAATCCTCATAAGAAATATGAATATTCTTTACGAAATCAGAGAAGTTTATGGCATCTTTACATTTTTCATTAAGAAATACGTTGATATTGAACCGCTGATTGTTATTGGTGGTTTGATTTATGGTTGTGTTGTTTGTAATTGGTTTACAAAGCTCTAATGTTCTTGAAACCAATTCCGTATTTTGTTTTTGTAATTCAACATTCTGACTTGTAATTTTTTCCATTGCTTTCGTTTGTTCGCAAATCAAACTAAGCAATTCTTCATTCACTTTTTCTAATTTTGTTGTATCTGGAGAACATTTTGTTTCGTGGTACCACAGGCTATTTCGTGCTTTATACTCCTTATTACATTTTTTACACACGTATAATGAAGTGGTTTTTTCGGCATTAAAATCGTTCAAATTTGTTCTAATCGCGTGTTTTCGTGTGGATAAATGTGTGTTCCAATTTGATTGTTTACAGCATTTGAAATCGCATTTTTCACAATAATATGTTTCGGCATTTTTCGGCATTAAAAAAGTCTAAATCGTTCTATATAATGCCGTATAAAATATATATGGAATATGGACGAATAAAAATTTTATGCTAATAGATTTTTTCAGTTTTATTTGGTTTTCAAAGCATTATGGAGCAAAGTGTGATTTTTGTGATTTTCGGTGGCCTACTTTTTATTTTTGGACATTTTAAAAATGTCCAAAAATTTTTTCAGCCTATTAATAATGCAACCCTCCCAAACAATTCTAACACTTATTGAAAATACTACTTAAAGAACGACCTCTCATTTATCAACCGCTGTTTCTTTGGCGAGTGTATGAATGACTTTCGGATAATATGTTTCACGATTACTTCCTGCTAGTGTTTGTAATTGTATATCCACACACTTTTGGGAGAACTCGGAATTACAATCTTTATACTCTGGGTTCTCTTGTTTCCATTCTGCTAGTTTACCCATACTTCTATAAGAAACGGTTTGAATTGCTTTCTGGAGTTTCTCGTCATCAACCTGTTTAGTCCAAGTATTCTCGTCTTTGATATACATTGTTTCCCGTTTTACATCGGTGCAATGAATCGGTCGTTCTGTTATATCCAATTGTTTGAGATTATCAATAAAAATCTTGGAAATACCGTTTACAAATCCTAACTGTGCGTTGTTCTCCAAGTCCTCGTAAGAAATCTGAATATTTTTCACAAAATCAGAGAAGTTTATGGCATCCTTACACTTTTCATTGAGGAAAACATTAATGTTAAACCGCTGGTTGTTATTTACAGTTTGGTTTATAGTTGTAGTTGAAGATTTACAAGTTTCAACAACTTTGTTTAGTGTTTCTGTATACTGTTTAGATTGGTCAACTATAAAACTGCGTAATTCATTGTTTGTATCTGTTGTGCGTTGATTATCAAGCAATAATTGATTGATTATTTCTAAATATTTATTTTCAGTGTGGCCGGAAATTTTTGCGACCTCGGTATGTTTCTTAGTTTTTAGATGTCGTTCGTATATAGACCTATGAAAGCATTTTACATCACAAACTTTACAATAAAATTCATCGGCCGGAAAATTTTGTTGGGTTTTCCGGCCGTGTTTTTTTGTTGAAATATGCTCTTTCCAATGAGATAATTTCACAGCATTATAATCACATTTTTCACAGTAAAATTTAGGATTTTCCATTATGCTCTTTGTTTATACCGACAAATTTTTCCGGCTAAATGAACAAAATATATAAAAATTATGCTGTCGTGTTTTTCAACCGTTCATAATTTTTACAGCATTATGGTGTGAAGTGTGGTTTTTGTGATTTTTCTGGGACTACTTTTTATTTTTGGACATTTTTAAAATGTCCAAAAATTTTTCCAGCCTATTAATAATGCATCGCCCCAAACAATTCTAACACTTATTGAAAATACTACTTAAAGCGACACTAACTCGCGATAATTTCAGTTATAGAATATAATATAGTATTGTAATATGGGTTGTCTATAATAAAACACCTATAAATGACGTAATTATTCCATTTAACGGAAATGTTCTCTTTAGTTTCTTACAAAACAAAATAAAATATATATAAGTGTATATGCTTCGCAGAACCTTCGCTCGTCTCAAGACTCCTTTTTCATTTACAGACCCGTTTTGTATTTCGCGTTATTTGACGTCGGAAGAACAGACTATTCAAACGGTCGCACGAGAATATAGTCAACAAGAATTGATGCCTCGTATTGTAATGGCGAATCGCAATGAAGTATTTGACCGTAAAATAATGAGTGAAATGGGTTCTATTGGACTTCTTGGACCGACATTACCGCAAAAATATGGTTGTGCGGAAGTCGGATATGTTTCTTACGGGTTGATTACAACTGAAATTGAGCGTGTAGATTCGGCATACCGTAGCGCGATGAGCGTCCAATCCAGTTTAGTTATGTATCCAATCTACAAATACGGAACAGAATATTTGCGTCGCAAGTTTTTACCCGAATTGGCTTCTGGGAAACTAATAGGTTGCTTTGGACTTACAGAACCAAATCACGGTTCTGACCCTTCGTCAATGGAAACTCGTGTCCGTTATGATGTAGATAAAGAGGAATATATATTGAATGGGTCTAAAAACTGGATTACGAACGCACCTATAGCTGACGTGTTTATTATTTGGGCGAGGGACGAAAAGGACCGCATTCAAGGATTTATTGTGGAACGTGGAACTCCGGGATTAGAAACTACCAAAATCAACGGGAAGTTTAGTTTGCGCGCTAGTGAAACCGGTATGATATTTTTAGAGAACGTCCGTGTTCCTAAAAAACATCATTTGAATGGAATAAGCGGATTAGGTGGACCATTCGGCTGTCTCAATAATGCTCGGTATGGAATTGCATGGGGTTCTCTTGGCGCAGCCGAATTTTGTATGAATATGGCGAAAGAATATACATTAGGAAGAAAACAATTTGGTTCTCCTCTCGCGTCCAATCAACTGATACAAAAGAAATTCGCAGATATGTTCGGTGAGATTGCTATTGGTCGTCTGGCGTGTTTTCATACAGGGCATTTGTTGGACGGTAAAAGCGCATCAAATGAAATTATTTCATTGTTGAAACGCAACAATTGTGGTAAAAGTCTTGCTATAGCACGTGAATGTCGTGATATTCTAGGTGGAAACGGAATATCAGACGAATATCACGTTATACGACACGTGATGAATTTGGAGGCAGTGAATACGTATGAGGGAACACACGATATACACGCACTCATTTTAGGTAGAGCCATTACAGGAATCAATGCGTTCGGACAACCAGCAAAGTAATTTCCAAATTGGTATAGAAGCAAATTTACATTTATTACAATTGAAATGTGGAAACAATTCTATATGCGAACAGTAAAACCTATAACATACAATACTATATTACTAGTATCATATACGCGCGGATATAGTGATATGTATGACGATATTTTATATAATAGGAAACCTGGCTATATTGAATTTATGAAATCTAATACAGAAAACATTTTGTTGGGTATTGGTATTGGTTTATCATATCCCATTTCAATACCAGCGCTTGCCATATACATATATGATGATATACATAAAGACTAGCTGATATAACTACATAACGATATGAGAATGCTATACGTATATATGTTATACAAAGAATTTGCGAAACCATTTGTTATTATAACCCCCATATTATGTGTGAATGTTGCGGGTTATGTAAATGCGTGTGATGATTTGAAGCATAACCGTAAAAAACCGATATATAAAAATTTGTTGGAAATAGGTAAATATGCAACATTAGGTGCTATTATTGGAGCAACAACTCCAATTTCTATACCGGTTAGTTGTAGTTGGCTATTGTATAATGACTTACGTAAATAATATATATTATCATATTCAAAAATAAATATTATTTGTAGTTTATGCGTATCGTTCGTTATACGTTTTGAATCCCTCAGTGCAATAAATACGGCCTTGATGGAACATAGTTAGTGAAATAATGGCTTTCACAATACCGATTCCTTGGCCTCTGAAAATTCCTCGCAACCCATACGTTTTGCTGTCTGTCACAATCTCCTTACAGGCTTCTATTAATCCAATAGATTTACCCTTGATAGACGACGTTTGCATAATCACTTCCAAACGCGATAAAGGGTTAGTCATAATAATGTAAATAGGCGATACGATAGTAGAAGCCAATAGACCCGCAGCGAACGAACCCAGATTGGTCTTTGTATTCAATTCCGTTTTAATATACTTTTCCAATTGTGGCTGTCCGACCAATCCAGTTGTAGCAGAGGCCAACGAATGTCCCATCAACGGAACAGTTCCGCGGAATAAAGGACGGTATTGTTGAGTAGCGCTCTCACGCAAAATCTCCCGAATCGGTTTCTCGGCACCAGACTGTTTGAAATAAGCCCTCTGTTGCTTCTCAATCATACGAACAGGGTTAATAAAAACCGCCGAAAAAATGGAGGCACCAACCGCTGAAATCAGTCCAACCTCGCCATCTTCGCCAAGAGTGTATGAAATACCAAGAAGAAAACCGAACTTAGGAACACGCTTGAATCCAACACCAATCAGTCGCGGTCCAAGACCAGAAAGTGATGCAGCAATTGGAGCATTACGAAACACCGCATTGGCTTCAGCACGAGCAATTTTAGGGTCAACTGTCTTTCCATTCAAATCCTTAGCATACTGTTGAATTAACTGGCGATACGCAGTTACGGGATTATCAACGACAGTCTGGAATGCGGAACCTCCCAAATACGCCAACATAGTTTGGAAAGGAGAGCAACCATTCTTACCAATCTCAAAATACTCTTTACCGAAGCCAAGTTTTTCCATTGTGTATATATAATACATATATACACAATATCTTGTCTAAATACTTTTACATTATAACAATTTTCGCAATTCAGATGGTTCTACGATTCCATCAATTATATTTTCGTGTTTTCCTAAAATCCTATCATTTGGATTAATTTTATCGTTTAATTCCACGTATAACTTTGCTATATTTTCCAACATCGTTTCGTCTTCAATGTTATGTTTCGCAGAATATTTCTTCTTGTCTGATGATTTATATTTGAGCTCCTTTGTTGCATTTGCTTCTAAAACATTAATACGAGCCGAAGGGGCGACATAAAATTTGATATATTCGCGATTGATACTCTTGGAAAATACAACCATACTTCCACCACGCAATTCTCCATATGGTGGGACATAAACAATCGCCTTGTGATTATAATACGTTAATTCAGTAACAATCATAGAACCGAAATCAAGCACATTATCATACATATCACGAGTTCCCCCACTGAAACCGCGCCAATTAGCAATACATAATAATTCTATACCTTCTACATTACAATCGCGTATAGTCTTAGAAATTTTGTAACTTGTATCTGGGTATAAAATATTTGGGGACACCATATGAGTTTGGTTCATAGATGATACATCTGCTGGGTCGCACGGACGGAATTTATTTGTAATTTGGTCGGACGCAAATATAAGACCATATCGTTTTCCATTTACTAGACAACGTCCTACAATAACATTTTTCGCATATGAATCCATTGTTTCAACAAACGTTCCCTTATCAATAATATCAGAAACCATTTTAGGAAGATTAACCGTCTGGATGTTTGTGTAATATACCAACTTTTTAATATATTCTATACCTTCTAGGGTTGTATCAACGGTTTTATGCGTTATACCATTATTACCCATAACAATTGGTCCTCCTAATTGAATATTACTATCATATAATTCACGATTCAATACTTTATTAATGGCCTGATAACCAGTTAGTAGAATCGGTGAATCACTACGTTGAACAATACGTTCCGACAAACGCGCCAAATATGCACCCACGCCAACAGTGCGTTCAACTACAAACGTGATAGTCATAATATCATTTCTCGCCTTAGCCATTTCTGATACAAGAAGTGCACTTCCGTCCAGATTAATTAGACCGGGGTTATTAACACGTGTGATTTTATAATGATTTTTATTAGAAACATATTCTCCCGAAACTTCGTTTTCATACTTTGTAAATTCATCTGGTTCCAAATACAAATATCTAAGATTATTATCAACAATGTATGGTTTCAATTCATATTTTACAGTTTCATTGACTTTAATTTCAGCGCCGGAATTACTAGCAATAAATACAAATGGTAGTTTCATAGTTCTAGCGTGGTTCAGACAACGGAAGAAATATTCGTCCTCGCTGTATGAAAATACACCATTGTTGGTTTGAATATCGTTCACATATAATACGAATTTACCATCTATTAGGTAACACACAGAACCTTGTGATGGTGGATTGAATAATGTTTCATATGATTTAGAAAACAGTTTCGGGTATTCATTTACGGATATAATTGCGTGTTTTGTTGTCGGCACCGTATTTAATAACTTCATATTATTTTTGCGTATAGTTTCAACGACACTAGCGTCAGTTTCGGCATATTCTAATTGTAATGGCGGATTTGTTTTACACTTCACTTGGCTTGTATTATCTACCTCAAATTCACCAATTACTTGTCCTGATGAAATTACATCACCCGGTTTAACGAAATAATGAATGCGACCGCTCATATTGGTTTTGAATGGTAGAATCATTTTCATACATTCTATTTTAATATACACAGACCCATCATCGGCGAATTCGCCGTCGGAATATACACACTCAATCACTTTTCCATTTACTGGACTGCGAATTTTCTTGTCCTTCATTTGACGAATGAAATTATATTTATGTTGATTAATAAGGACCTCAAATTGAGTGTCGTCGGAATAACTATGGACTAATGTATATAAAGGTATATACTTCTCATCACCAATATTCGGTAATTGTATAATCATAGTTTTATCGGTATATTCACAAGTAAATTGATAATATTTTCCATTATATTCAATAATACAATTACGATGCTTAGTTCCATTGATTTCATATATATATTTATATTCATATACAACATTGTTATAAACGATGAGAGTAGAATACATAGTGTTTAATTCACGCAACATACAATTATGTCCGTCTTCCAACTTTTTATAACATTCTGTTTCTAGTCCCGAAAAACGATATACCGCATTATATAACATACCCAAAATTGCGATGGAATTATTATCATATTTGGAATTATACAATTTAGTATTTGTAGGAGAATTTAAGAAACGTGTTGTATGACGGTTCTCTATAAACGTTGAACTATTGATGAAATTCTTTAAAAACCCAGCAGTGTTATAAATAGTTCCGCGGATTTTCATTGATTCAATTAATTCAGTAATTAACTTAATTGCCGACGAACGGCATTTACCAATAGACAATATATGTCCGAATTGACTATCAACAGTTTCCGAAATAACACTGTCGTTAGATACAGAGAAATATCCCCACGATTTTCTATTGTATGTAATGTCTATTTCAGAAATAGTGCCGGTGGTTGGTCGGAAATCTTCATATGGGTTCTCTGAATTTACACGAATGCTGATAATATGTTTTTTGAAATTATAATCTAATGTTTGTAATTCAGGGATTGTATCAATTTGTGTTCCATTTGCTACTAAGAATAACATTTTAATTAAATTAATACCAAATAATTGCTCGGTAATGATATGCTCTACTTGGATACGCGGATTTACCTCCAGAATGAATACCTCCTTTGTATCTTGGTCGTAAATGAACTCAACAGTTGCTAAACCACGATATTTAATATGAGACGCAATACGAACAGCATAGGATTGGATATTTTCTATAATTTCGGGGTCCTTTTGAATAGGACATTCTTCAATAAGTTTCTGATTGCGACGTTGTGTAGAGCAATCACGTCCGTGTAAATGAATTGCGGTATTACCATCACCCAGAATCTGAATTTCTAAATGAGATGCATTCTCAATATACTTTGTAGCGTATATCATTGCTCCATTTACCTCCTGAACGATTTCCTGCCACATTTCATAACATTTGGATTTATCACGAACAATCCGTATACCTTTACCTCCACCACTATTACCAGCCTTCAACATAATAGGGTAACCAATCTTATCACACCAATATTCTACTTCCTCAATAGTATTCAATTGAGTTTCACCAGAGAATGGGAGAACAGGAACACCGAGTTTTTCAGCAACGTTATTACACGATATTTTATTACCAATTGCGTGCATATTTTCATATGTCGGCCCTAAAAATAGGATTCCGTTGTCTTCCAATGCCTTCACAAAATGTTCGTCTTCTGATAAATAACCCCAACCGGGGAACACGCAATGAATATCATATTCTTTGCAATAACGGACAATTTCATCAATATTTGTATAAATGGAATTATTATCAATATAAATCGCTTGGTCTAACATAGTTATGTATTTGTATTTGCTAGATACATCTACGGGCGTAACAAACCCAAATAACCTTACATCTATATCATTTGTATCGGAAATCCATTCACGGATAGATAAAATGAACTTGAGAGCAGAAAGACCGCGATTTGCAATAAGTATATTTTTCATAATATATTATTATAATTTATATTTTTTATATGAATTATAAAGAACATAAAAATACATTAAAACAATATATATTATGATTACGTTTGTATTATTTTATTTACTGGAAGTTGTATTAATCCCGATGTGTTTAGTATTTACAATGCCGTTTCATAATGTGCGATGGACACAGTATGCTCATCATATAATATTTAATCGGTTGAATGTAAAAATACATTCAACAAGTGATGAAGTATTAATAGAAAAGGGTTTTATCCTTGCAAATCATCGCACATTTACTGATTTCGTATTAGACCCATTTATATCGGGTTCAGCTGTAATTGGTAGAAGAATGGGTTTTTTTGCTGTATTTTGGTGTAGTATTTTAGGAATACCAGAACATAGAATTTTTATGTTTATTCGGGGTAAAGAAAAACGCGATGTATTGTTTCAGCGTATGAAGAAACATTTTTTATTACGAAGCCGTTTGTTATTTTTTCCTGAAGGAACAAGGTGTAGATATACACATTTAGCGTCTAAAGATGATGTTAAAACACATATAAAATACGGATTATTAAAGGAAATTTATTATGACAAGACGTATCCGGTTCAGTTACAAATTAGTAATAATAAGGAGGTTATATTTGATGAGAAGAATATGATAGTAAACTATGGAGTACATATAAATACTCATCGTACAAAATCAATACATCCAAAAGATTTCGCAACAGAGGCTGATTTTTATGATGCAATAGCAGTTGAATGGTATAATGCGTGGAAGATTACACATCTTCCTGAATAACATACCCCTTTGTAGTCTTTTTACGACGGACTTGTTTCGTAGGTTCTTTGTGGATGCCTGCGTGGCATTTTTCACAAATCGCCATTAAATTGGCTGGATGATTTTTATGAAACGAATCTATATATCCATCCGCATTAGCGTCTTTTTGTTGAAAAATATGATGTGTTTCTTCAGCCAGTTCGTTTTTACACATTTCACATAAACCACGCACCTTCTTTGCGTTATATATAGTTGTATTGTGTGATAGTTCACCTTTGTTCTCTGGAAAATATTTATTGCGAATATCATATGCTGATGTCATGAAATCCTCGTCTAAATATAGAGATTTACATACCTCAAGACCATACATACGATTCCCTGGACCCATTTTCAACTTCCGGTCATATACAAGGCCATCGTTCTCACGGTCAAATGTCACCGTCATATGTGCTAAAACCATATTATTAAGTTGCTTGACTTCTGTAAATTTAATAATTTCGTGAAAATGTGTGGCGAAAATGAAAGAAACACGCTTTGTGTGTAATTGCATTAATGCTGCAACAAAAATACTTAATGCGGATTCCGTTTCAGTTCCCGAACAAACTTCATCACCGAGGACTAAACTATTTTGGTCGGCCATTTTTAAAATAATTCGTAATTCGGACATTTCTACAGCAAATGTGCTGAGCCCCTTGAATAAATTATCATTTCC
>JACCDO011659999.1_pt1 | contig 13052 bp, 12 predicted proteins | sample 7446101 | NCBI WGS metagenome assembly JACCDO01 (sample SAMN15323440, study PRJNA562643) | freshwater metagenome | isolation source: river surface water | place: USA:Blue River Watershed | collected 2017-08-16
ATATTATAATCCATTGGTTGTTGCATTGACATTTGATTAGGAGGATTTACAGTAATTGTCTTTGTTTTGATTCCTGATAAAATATCTCCTAAATCACTTGGACCCCGCATATCTGGTCTACGTGAACTTCTTTGTGCTGGCTGAGGAGGTTCGTAACCTGGTATTCCAAAATTATTTTCTTTAACACTAATACCATCATCAAATACTGCCCCGCGAGCAATTGAAACATCAGGTCGACCACCTATTCCTTGATTAAAACTATTGTTATTTCCGGGTCTTCCATTTGGAGGTGGCATAGCATTAGGTCCTTGTGTAGCCATTGGAGGAGGAGGTCCAGCACCACGTGGAACTTGAGGTTCTTTATAATTATCTGTAGGATTCATTAACCCGCCCATAAAACCGGCAAATCCAGGATTTTGAGTTGCCATTGAATTTACTGCTGCAGTTTGAAATTGACGCATTAAATCAGGATTTTGACGCAATATATCATCCATTCCAGGCATTGCTGATTTACATAATGTATTAGACATATGCACCATCATAGCACTACCACCCAATTGAAATAAAAGTTTTAATTCGGGTGCTAACGATGCTTTGCTCTTATATTTATCATATAATTCTCCAAAAACGTCATCATAATCACTAATATTTTCATTAATTTGTTCTCTCCAACCATCTAATTTAACATCGAATGGATCAAACTTTTCATTTAAATATTCAATACCATAAATAAGTGATAACATCATATTTCCTTGAAATTTAATTGAATTTTGCTTTTGTTTTTCTTCCATAACCATTTCATATTCCCCTTGCATTTCTTGTAAACTGGACTCCATATTGTATTTCTTTGTTAGTTCAATGCCCTTCTTTTCTAATGCTTCTAACTTTCTTAGATACTTAAATTTCTCTCTTAGCAACTCTTCTTTTGATAACTTTGATTCACTTGATATTCTAATATCAGGATTAATTGGAATATTATTAAATTTTCCATAATTATCCCACGTCTTTGCATCCGAAGCAGTATTTGAAGTAGATTGTCCTAAATTTGGTCTTTCATCATCTACAATTCTAATACTTGGTTCTGAATCAAAATGCACACTTGGTTTGTCATCAAAACTACTTTTAACACCAAATAAATTAGATTCATAACTATTTTGAAATCCACCGGTATCATTTGCTAAATCATTTAATTCATTTTCTAAATTATTTAAATCTTCAATATCAATATCGCTGGTTGGTGCATTAGATGAAGGTTTTTTATCATTCATTAAGAATTCTAAACCTCCGCCAAAGTTAGATGAAGAAGGTAAACTATCAAAGTCCATTGAAATATCAATAATATCGTTATCCATACTATGAATTATTTAGAACATTTATTTCTAAGTCATACGAATTAAAATATATTTAATTAAAAATAAAATTAATTATATTTCCTAAATTATTATACTTATTCTATTCGACTATCTCTTCAAATTTGGCATAAATATATCCATCTCCAGTGCCTTCAACATATCCCTTAATACAATTAATTTCAACTATTAAACAGTCATCTGTGTATAATTTGTCGTTTAAAGCATCTAATACAAATTTAACCATATTATCTAAATCTTTATTGTTTGTATTATATTTTGGAGATGTATCCTTAAGGATATGTGCATTCTTTCCTGTTTTAAAATGATTTTTGGGTCGTTTACAAAAAAAATGTAATGTGCATTTAATTGGCTTATTCATTTTTTCTTCGGGTAAGTCTCCTAAAACTTTAACAAATTCATCTTTTTCTTTTTTAGATGGATCATATGTTCCTCCTTTAAGTCTATGTCTATGTCTCTTTAAACTAACAGGCTCAAAATTAATAGTGCGTTCAAATATCATTTTCTACATTAATTTACAATAATATTTCTAAATGATTATTTTCTAATTATATTTATAAATTATTTACCATGTTACTGGAATATTTGGAGCAACCATTCGAGCTGTTCTCTGTTCCTTATCTAAATATGCTTGTTTTAAATCAGAAGTGCCAGAATATGTTGGTGAGTGAATTGAATTAAAATAAACTGGTGTTTTATTTACTTCACTAACATTATCTGTAGTGTAAGGATTATTTCCGGAATCATAAATTGCAGCCATTGAATTATATTTCATTATTTGATTTGCATTTTTTTGAATATATTGTCTATATTTCCAATTGGATGTAATATTATTTTGACTTAAAAGATTATTGTTTGCTGCAGCAGTTGGTTGCCAAGCATATCCAGTATCATTTGTAGGTATAGTATAATATGAGTTAGTAAAATTCATTTTATATTATAATATTATATAAATTTTCTTTATTTATTTATTCGTCACCTAATAATTTAAGTAATTCATTTTTCTTTAATTTTGAAGCATCAACTACTAAACCTTTTTCAACAACTACTTCTCTTAATTTACCCAATGACATTTTTTTAAATTCCACCTTACCATTATTATTTATATTTACATTCATATTATCATTAACATTAACATTAACATTTGAATCAGAAACAATATCTTCTAATATATTTATTTTACTAGGATCAACTATATCATCAATAGTTAAATCAGTTGTTTCTAAATTATTATTATCATTTACAGCATCTGTTTCTTGGGTTGTTTCAACTATTGATGAAAAATTTAATTCCATTGGTTCACTTAAGTCAATTGGTTCCTCTAAATGAATTGTTTTTATTTCTTCATAACTATGACTATCATCAACATATTTACTATCGTCATCTTCTTGGTTATCATCGTCTTCTTGAATATCATCATCTCCATCATCTTCATATATTTCTTCTTCCTCTCCAATAGATGCATCATCGTCTTCATCACCATCTTCAGATACAGAGATTAATTCAGAATCTTCATTGTTACTGCCATAATCATCATATTGCATTTCATAATTTGTTGGCAAAAGTTGAGTAGCATATTCTAAATTAATTGGATCCTCACTTCTTCCGAATTGCATAACTTTTATTGCATTTTGTTCTTCAGCAAGTTGCTTAACTACGCTAAATAATGATCGTATTTTATAATCTTGTTGTGTTAGTTTATAGTTATAATAAGAATACATAACTCCTATTACGATAATTATTAATAGTAAACTAAATATAGATGAACCACAAAATAAATCTAATAATCCCATTCTTAAAAATGTTAAATATATTTTAAACTATTTTAAAACGAATTAATATTTTATAATTAATTTAATTTAATTTAATTATTTATTTATATTTTTTAATATTTCATCCGGATAATTCATATCCCTTAATACTTTTATTCCTCCTTTTACATTTGATATTCCTTTTTCTAATAAATACATATATGTTAGTTTACCATTTTCATCTATAGTAGTTTTCATATGATAATTAACATTTTCATTATGTTTACTTAATTGTTTACATAATTTAACATAATGTGTTGTTAACATATAACAAACATTTTCTTTTTTACATAAGTATGATAAAAATGCTTTTGCACTACTAACAGCTTCTTCTGGATTTGTTCCTGAATATAATTCATCAAATATACATAAATGAGTTTGTTCTTCATTTTCCTTAATACTATCTATTATTTCTTTACAACGTCGTGCTTCTGCTTGAAATAAACTATCTCGTCCTGAAGTGTCTGGTATATTTAAATAACAATGTATATTATCAAAAGGTTTAAATGTTAGTTCAGTAAAACAACCAAAACCAAATTGTTGACTTAAAAGAACATTTATTAGGAGAGATTTTAATAATGTAGTTTTTCCGGATGCATTTGGTCCAGTAATAATTAAATTTTTATTTAATTTTCCTGAATTTTTGCTACATTGTTTATGGCAATTAATGAATTTTGGATAATATATGTTAGTAAATGTTGGTTTTTTGTTATTATATTTTGCCTTATTTAAAGAAGATGAACTAACAAAATTCTTGAAATGTTGTAACATATTATAATAACTGTTAAACCCAAATGAATAAACTAAACTTAAATTATACTCAGTATTATCATAAATTTCATAAAATGTTTTCATAATATGTCCCATATTTATAAATTTATTAATTGAAAAACTAAATGGTGTAATTAGTAATAAATTTGCTAATAAAGTTGTTAAAACATTTTTATGCTTTACTAGGCTTCTATTAAACGCACTAAATGCTAATAGATTTTTAGTAGATTCAATATGATATTGCATTTTATCAATAGAATAACTAATATATTTTTTGTATAAATCTAAATAGTCGTGAATTTTTTTCATATTAGAATAAAAACGAATACATGATAAAATATTTTGATAAATTGAAAACAAGTATAATCCAGAAGAAACTAACAAATATGCTTTTTGTCCGGTGCTTACTTCGTGAAATTCAGTAAATATTTTAGTAATTGCGTGCTCTGAAATTAAACTTTTTAATATAGTTATATAACTTTGTAAAGATAAATGAATTCCTTTAAATTTAAGAATAAAAAAAGGTAAAATAAGTATTATAATTGGAATACATAATGATATTAAAGGTGAAATGAAACTAACAACACTTTTTAGTTGTAAAAAAAGTGCATTTTTATTAAATTCTTTGGCAAAATCCCAATCAATATAAAAATATTTTTCGCAAAACCCAGTTTCTCCACGTATTTCTTTCCATGAATCAATTACCTTTGTTAGTTCATAATTATCCATAGAGTATTTATTATTGATTTGATTTAGTTCATTAACATTAATATTATCTATTTGTTTTTGTGTTTCTTTTAAATAATTGGTATCATTTGTATAATATTTTGAAAATTGTTGTATAACGATTTTATCTGTTTCTAAAACTGGATTAAAAATGTATTCATATATTGGTTTTTCTATATTTTCTTCATTTGTCTTTGTTAGTTCTAAATCATTTTGAACTGATTCATTAAGTATTTTAACTTTTTCATTAAAAAAAATTGGTATTTTAAAAATTTCATTTAAGTTTGTTAAAGAAGGTTCTGTATCCATTACTTTTATGTATATTTTATTTTGTATTATTTTACGTATTTATACATCTTCTTCATCTGGATTTCTTGGTTTATATTCTACATATTGTATTTTATATGTTTTTGCCCATTCACATACTTCGCTATATATTCTTTCCAATAACCCGCAACTTAGCATCAATATTGCTGTTACTATACAAAATATACTTAATGTTAATGGCATAACATACATAAATAAAGCACAACTTCTTGTAATTACATCAGTATCTGCTAAATCCATCAACCCAAATATACTTATTGATGAAATTTTATCATATACCATTGTAATAATAGAATAAATATGTTTACCGATTTGAAAATACATTGCTGCCTTAAATTGCATACTTTCTTTTAAGGCCAAAATAGCAACAGTAACTATTAATGTTAATACATCTGTAATGATAATATTATTAATAAAGAAATCAATAATATTACTATATTCTGTTGATTTATACTTACCTTGTTCTTCTATATCTAATAAATGATGTAAACAATATGAATTACATATTAATACAATAATATGATAAATACATACTACAATTTTTGTCCGATTATTATAGGCTAAGTCGTATAAACTTATTTCTCTTAATGATGTCTTCACGTTTTGCATATTTTGTCTTTAAATCCATTTTACTAAATATTATATTTTCAATTTTTTAATTTAAATAGAAAAATCATTGGGAAGTTCGTTAATTTGCGTGGCATAATAAGATTCAATCTCCTTCATCTTACCAATATCTCGTCTGGTAATTAGATTAATACCAGTTCCCTTTCTTCCCCAACGTCCGGAACGACCAATTCGATGCAAATAGGTATGAATATCACGAGGTAAATCAAAATTAATTACAACACTAACTTGTTGCACATCAATACCTCTTGCAGTAACATTAGATGAGATTAATACACGTGTAGAACCAGTTCTAAAATCTCTAAAAGTGGTTTCTCTTTCTGCCTTAGTCATTGAACTATGAATGCAAGCTACAGGAAAATTATCTTCTTTCATTGCTTCATATAAATCAGTAACACGTTTAACACTATTACAATAAATAATGCATTGAGATAAAGAAATAACTTGATATAAATCTTTTAACGTTAAATATTTTTGTCTATCATCTTCAACTGCCACAAAATATTGTTTAATACCTTCTAGTGTTAAACTTTCGGCTTTAACGCAAATTCTTATTGGATCACGCATAAATTTGTTAGTTATTTGATAAATATTTTGAGGTAATGTAGCACTAAATAATGCAATTTGAGCAGTTTTATTGAGATTTTGAAAAATATTATAAACTTGCTCCTTAAATCCGGATGATAACATTTCATCTGCTTCATCTAACACTACAATTTTAAGTTTATTTGCATTAATATGTCTGCGACGAATCATATCATAAACACGACCAGGGCATCCAATAATTACGTGTGGAACATTTTCTCGCATTGAGGCAGCATCTTCATCAATTGAAGAACCACCAATAATTGTTTTAAATACGAGTCCTGAAACTAAACTACCTAATGAACTAATAACTGATGAAATTTGTAATGCAAGTTCGTGAGTTGGTGCTAAAATGAGTGCTTGATTAGATCTATCTTGAACATTAATATGAGATAATGCTCCAATAGAAAAAGCAGCAGTTTTTCCTGTTCCAGACTGTGCTTGAGCAATTATGTCTTTACCCTTTATAATAGAAATAATTGCTTTACTTTGAATAGGACTTGGTTTTTCAAAACCATATGCATAGATACCTCGTAATATATTACGATCAATATCTAATTCATCCCACGCACTAAACGTTTCGTATATGCTTTCTTTTATTTCTTCTATTTCTTTTGTTTCTTCTTGTTGGTCAATAACTTTTTCTTCGGTCATTTTTATATTATATTATGTTGCGTTGGTTTTAAGTTTATTTAAGTCATATATTATATATTATAAAAAAAATTGATATAAATAAATGACTATATATATTTAGTATATATACACAATGGCGGCTACTTTGAAGTATAATTTACAACAAATTAATGAAATTGTCGGAAAGGGATTAATTTATGAAATTCCCGAAGACACTATTAATATTATTAATTATTTGTGCACGGAAGTAGGATCCCCAGCAATTTTATCCAATATTTATGAAAGAAAAGAACCCACTAACTCATTCTCTAGTGAACAAAAATTAAGAAAACGTAGAGGTAATAAAACTATGGAAGTATCTAATGAAGAATGGGAATCACTTAGAACATTTCAGGAAACTAAAATCGAAAAGAAAGTTGGAATTGCTGCTGAAATTGATCAATTGCGTTTATTACTTAATAAATTAACTGATAAAACATATTTAGATATTAGAGAAAAAATTATTGAAAAGATGAATTTACTTGTTTCTGCTGAAGGATTTAGTTTAGAAGATAGTAATAAGATATCACTAACTATTTATGATATTTCATCTGCTAACAAATTTTATTCAAAAATTTATGCAGATTTATATGCTGAATTAGTAACACAATATGATTGGTTAAGACCATTATTTAATTCTAAGTTAGAATCATTGTTTGATCAATATTGTAATATTGAATATGTTGATCCTGATGTTGATTATGATCGTTTCTGTGATATTAATAAGCAAAATGAAAAGCGTCGTTCCGTTACAACATTTTATTTAAATCTATCAAATAATGGATTTGTTTCAAGACAAATTGTTGTTTCAATGACAAAAAAATTACTTCAATTAATATTTGATTTTATTGAAAAACCGAATATGAAAAATCAAGTTGATGAATTAACTGAAAATATTTCTATTTTATTTAATAAGGAAATGATTGAAGAGTTCTTTCAAACCGAAGATGTTGATGAAGAAGATTATGAATTAGATACTAATGACAGTATAATTGAAGGTATTGCTAAGTTAGCAAAAATGAAGGCAAAGGATTATCCCAGTTTATCAAATAAGGCTATATTTAAGTATATGGATATGGTTGAAATGTAAAAAGAAAATTTTATTTATGATTATTTTAATTTAATGCGTTATATATTATGTTTTTTTATATAATATATAATTAATGAATATATATGATGTAAGATTATATACAGATATGGGTCACCTACTAACAAAACCAGATAATCTACCAAAAGAAATTACAGATTTTGTATATTTAAAGGCAAAAATGTATTTAAGTTCAGCAACAGATACAAGAGGAATGGGAGCAGCATATTATATTTTAAAACCTGGGTTAGATAAAAAAAGAGCATACATATTTAATCCATATATTACAGTTAATATATATTATGATGTAGATGAATTTGATTCATGTCGAATGAAATATTTAAAAACTTAATAAAATTTATATTTTTTAATTCTTTACTTTTTTTTATCAAATATATTATAACTATACATTATAAACATTATAACAAAACGAATAATCAATTTTGCAAATATATAATTATATATGTTAGTATCACATTTATTAGAATCAATTAAATTCCAAAATATAATTGCACCAAGTATAGTCCACGATATTTTAAAAATATACATTAAAACAGTTAATAAAGTAAATGAACAAATGCTACAACCAAGTAAATTCTCATTTAATTTATTAACTTTATCAATTTTAATGCAACATATTAAACATAACATAATTACTAGAGAAATTCCGCTTGTATATCCATCTACTGCTAAGTATAAGAATAAATTAAGTCTTATTTTGCCTGCTTGTTCATAAACACATGAAGTATCTGTATATGCATAATATAAATCTGCAACAGTAAATGGAGCAATAAATACTAACATATATGCTGAAACAAATAATCGAATAAAAGGTATATTATATTTATCAGTTTGTTGATTAATTTCTCTATTTACTATTACTGGTTTATTTGTTAGGTCATCATTTATAATATTTGATTCAATATCTATTTTTTCTTCTTGTATTGTTTCTTTTTCTATTAATTCTATTTGTTTATTATCAATTGGTTCAGTTGCAGTAAATAATTGTCTATATTTAATGTTATTGGTAGTTTCAGTCATTGTATTTGTCTAATTGTATTACTAAGTAATTTATTGTATTAATTTAAATCAATTTTTTTAAATTAATTTAAATATAATTTAAAATACTATATAATGGACGAAAATACCCAAATACAAACGCAAATTAATGAAAAAATAAATGGAGTTAGATTTGAATTAAATGATTTAAGTAAAAGGGATGAAGATAAAGTTGATTTGGAAGAATTAATGAAAGAATTTAGTGCAAATACAGATTATGATGAAATGAATGGACAATTATTACATTCAATTTATAGTGAACTAACAATAAAAGATTTAATTAAAATATGTAATTTTTATGAACTAGATAAGTTTACAAAAGGATTTAGAAAAAATGATTATATAAATTTGTTAGTTACATTTGAAATAAGTCCAGAAAATTATGAAATAGTGGAAAGAAGACAAAGATATTGGACATATATAGAAGAACTTAAAAATGATCCGATAATGAAAAAATATATAATATTTGATTTGTTATAAATTATTTTACAAACTTATTGTTATTAAAGCAATTAATGCTATCTTGTTGAATTTGATAAAATTGTCCGCCTGCTCCAGAAATAACTTCTGTTCCATTTAATATTCTATTTAATTGTGATTGTCCTCCTGATAACCATAATAATATTGTTTTATCTGGATTGGTAGTAGTGCCTTTACAATAACAATTTGCTGTTCCATCTCCATTATTAATACATTCAGCTCCTAAACATTCAGCCATATTAAATCCTCCAGATACAAGTGTGCTTTTTAAGTTATTTTGAATAATTAAATAAGGTGAATAACTTGAAAAAACTTTATTTCCAGATGGATTAATAACAGAACAATCTCCGCCATTTAATATAGCATTGCAACCTTCTACAGTAGCACATTTACATATATAATTACCTGGGCTATTTGGATTTGGAGTGCAAATTGAGCCTGTACATACAGCATATTTACCATTACAAAAGTATTTAATTGCAGTTGAATTACAAGATGGGCAAGGTATTGTTGGATACTGTCTATTTTCATACCTTCTAATTCTAGAACCCTGACTATTACTATATAATAAAGACCAAATGTTAATTGGGTTATGAGGATGAAATGATTTTCCTAAAAAATGTTTAGGCATTATAATATAATATAGTATTATAAATAAGAATAAATAAATAAAAAGAAATATAGTTAATTTATATACAATATGGTTGTATCTAAATTAAATGATAGTGTAAATTATCCAGAATTAAAACGCGTTGATCCAGATGATTTAAGCAAAGAGGTAAATCTTTATCAAATTGAACTTAAGGGTTTAGATGTTATTATAGCAGTTGGTAGTCCTAAAAATACTTTTGCTGATAAAAATATAACCTATTTTCCGATATATTTAGTAAAGTATAATAATAAGGTTCTTCAAATTGGAGTATATGAAGTGCCATCAACTAACTTAATTGATTATGTTGATCAAGATTCAGTGCTTGATATAGAACGTGCAGATGAACCATTAATTTATGCATTTGCAACAAAAGATATGATAACCAAATTAAGAAAGGCTCCTTTAATTGAAGATGCAAAGGCAAAAAGAAGAGAGGAAAAAGAAAGAGCAAAGACAGAAGAAAAAGACACTGGTAAAAAGGGTAAAACAATAAAAGAAGACGAAGATGATGTATTTATTCCGTTATTACGTAAAGATATATTTACCGTAAGAGTAGGAGCAGTAATTCCGGAAATTCTAAAAGAAGAAACATCTAAAGTAGCAAAAGATATTCGTGAAAAATATCACGAAGGAGAAAATGACACATGGATACAAAAGTTTTTAAAAAATAAAGGCTATACAATTCAAAATAATGAAGGACAAGGTGATTGTTTTTTTGCTTGTATAAGAGATGGATTTGCAAGCATAGGTCAAGAAACAACAGTAAACAAATTACGTGCAAAATTATCTGGAGAAATGAAGCAAGATATATTTAATGAATATCAAGAAAGATATCAAATGTTTTCAAAAGAATTAAATACAACTAGAGCTGAGTCAATTAAATTTAAAAAGGAATATGATGATTTAAAGGCTAAACTAACAACAACAATAGATAGAAATCAACAAATAATTATACGTGATGCTGCGTTAAAAATTAAGGAAAAATATGAACAAATTAAAAAAGAAAATGAGTATGCGAAAGAAAATATGGCGGATATACATTTTATGAAAAATATACGTAGTTTAGAAGAATTTAAGAAATTTATACGTACTCAAGATTTTTGGGCTGATCCTTGGGCAATAAGTATTTTGGAACGCATTTTAAACATTAAATTTATAATACTTTCTAAAAAAGAATATAATGAAAAAGATTATGATAATGTATTGCAGTGTGGTGGTCCAGTTGATCCTTTTATTTCAAGTAAAGCAGAATTTAATCCTGAATATTATTTAATATTAGATTATGATGGACAACATTACGAATTAATTGCATATCATAAAAAATTGATTTATAAATTTAAGGAAATACCATATGATATAAAGAGAATGATAGCAGACAAGTGTATGGAAAGTAACTCAGGTTCATTTAAATATATACCAGAATTTGAAAGTTTTAAGATTAATTTAGGAAATCCAGTTGAAGTGCCAAAATTTGATGAATTAGGAGAAGCAAAATTATTAAACCTATATGATGATAATATTGTATTTTCATTTTATTCAAAGTCATCTTCAGAACCAAAACCAGGTAAAGGATCTGGTGAAAAAATACCATTGGATAAAGTAACTGAATTTGCGGATTTGGCAAAGATAAAAGATTGGCGTAAAAAGTTATCAAATTTTTGGATACAGCCATTTACATTAGATAATAAAAGATGGGCTTCAGTAGAACATTATTATCAAGGTTCAAAATTTAAGAAAAATAATCCTGAATTTTATATGTCATTTTCATTAGATTCAGGCACAGAATTGTCCCAAAATGCTGAAATGGCAAAAAGTGCTGGAGGTAAATCAGGTAAATATAAAGGTGAATTAATAAGACCAAAAACAGTAGAAATAGATCCAGATTTCTTTTTAAAAAGATCAACAAAAGAGATGTCAGATGCGCAGCAAGCAAAGTTTACACAAAATGAAGATTTAAAACAAATGTTGATACTAACAAAAAATGCAAAGTTAGTTCATCATAGAAGAGCACAAGAACCAGAAGTGTTTGATAATTTAATGATTATAAGAGATAATTTAATTAAAGGTTCTATATAAATGAACTAATAAAGTATTTAAAATATTAACTTAAAGATTTTTTTATGTAAATAAATAATGTCTGAGTTAAAAAAAGAAATACAAAATATAATTGTAGATTTATCCGGAAATGAAATGGGAAATGATGAGTTAGTTAGTAAATTAGAAGATATATTAACTAGAAGTGAATTAGAGAGTAATGAAAATCAAGATGAAGAAAATTTTGGAATCGCATCTGCTTTAAATGAATTAGTAGAAAATGCAATAAATGATGCAGTTAAAAATATTAATGAACAAATGGGGTTAGAAGGTAATATTGTAAGTCCAGAAATGATTAATTTTTCTGAAGATACTACTGGTGAAGAACAATTAATGTTATCTTTAATTAAAATAAATACATACAAACCAACAAGTGATACATATGAACAAATAATGAAAGATGTTAGTTTGGAGCATAAAGAAGAGATGGATAAATTTTATTGTCATTATCGTTCAGAACAATTTTTTAAAGATTTAGAGATTACTTTTTCAAGAATGTTAGAACATAATGATGGTGTCATAAACTTTAATTATTTAAATGAAGTAACAAAATTAATGAATACATTTTATAATATAGTTCAAGAAAATAAATGGATGATGACAGAAGATAGTTTATTTCGTAATATGAAAAATATATTTTTAATTGCACTTGCAGTTTATTCTAATTTAAACCAAATTGACGATAAAACTAGAGATGAAGTAGAACAAGCGATAATATGTAAATTATTTGGATTTTGTATGAATATAGATAAAGGAGAAGTAGCTGATAATATTGAATGGAAAGATGAAGA
>JACCDO011373970.1_pt1 | contig 13051 bp, 19 predicted proteins | sample 7446101 | NCBI WGS metagenome assembly JACCDO01 (sample SAMN15323440, study PRJNA562643) | freshwater metagenome | isolation source: river surface water | place: USA:Blue River Watershed | collected 2017-08-16
GGGAGGACTCGCTAGATTGTCTCGAATAGTCAAGTTTTAACAAACCGGCTTCAGTCATACTGTAGTGTCACCACAGTCAACCCCACTGTGGCTAGACTGGCAGGGACTCAAAACTATCGTCTATCCCGCAAACTGGTACCTCCGGCAGGATTCGAACCTGCATCAGCCAATTATCTGTTGCCACGGGGTATAAACCCGCTGTTTTACCGTTAAACTACAGAGGCATTTTACTATCAAAATCTTGGCATCCCGCCAGGGACTCGAACCCCGACCAACAGTTTTGGAGACTGCGATGCTGCCATTACACCAGCGAGATATAAGATCCACTGTCTTGGAATCGAACCAAGTTTAACCAATTGGACGGAATCGAACCGCCTCTTCGGGCTCGCGCGACATACCCGGGCACCAAGCCTACAGTGGATTGTTTGGTCTGTGTGGCAGGATTCGAACCTGCGGCCTCCAACTTCCAAGGCTGGCCGTCTGACCTGGCTGACATTACACACAGATTGTATCTGGAGCGGGTAGGGAGAGTCGAACTCCGCATTATCAGTTTGGAAGACTGCTGGGCGCCCCTTGCCGCAATCTACCCGCATTAAATTGGTGCCCCTTGATGGAATCGAACCACCATCCCTGGATTACAAAACCAGTCCATTGCCATTATGATTAAAAGGGCGAAATTGGTGCAGCCGGTGGAGTTGAACCACCGCGGGAATCTAGAATGCACCGGACATGCCGGCTACCCATCCACTACTGCATAACTTGGTGGAAGCCGAGGGAATCGAACCCTTCTAGACACGATGCTTGCAAGGCAACGCCGTAGCCCACTACTGCCCCCAAATTGTTTGGCTGTGCCTCCAGGAATCGAACCCGGCTCATTTCTGATTAACAGTCAGACGCCTACACCTTGCTTGCTCAGGCACAATAAATTTTGGTACCGACGGCCGGACTCGAACCAGCCACACACAGATTTTCAGTCTGCTGCTCTACCTGATGAGCTACGTCGGCAAATTTGGTACTGGGTACGGGAATCGAACCCGTCTTACAAACGTGAAAGGCTTGTGTCCTAACCGATAGACGAACCCAGCATTATACTAATTACAGGACGCTTGTGTCGTTTAAGAGTGAGCACGGATGCAACTCTCCTATGAAACTTGGCACCGGTGCAAGGGTTCGAACCTTGGACGACAGAGTCAAAGTCTGTTGTGTTACCAATTACACCACACCGGATCAAATTTTGGTACCCAATCCAGGTAACGATCCTGGGTCTCTCGATTATCAGTCGAGTGCTCTACCTTTGAGCTAATCGGGTATTAAAGCCATTATAGAAACACATTTAAACCGTTCTTCAGCGTGTCCGCGCTATCTCCCCGGGACTTAGGGCGAATCAGTATGTGCTTCTATAATGGCGGTCCCAAGGGGTAACGATCCCCTTCTTTCAGCGTGACAGGCTGATGTGCGTCCATGAACACTTTGGAACCTAAATTGGTATCGCGTACGGGAATCGAACCCGTCTAGCCACCTTGAAAGGGTAGTGACCTAACCCAGAAGTCCAACGCGATATAAATTTGGTGGAGGTGATAGGATTCGAACCTATTGCGTTTCTTAAGTACCGGATTTACAGTCCGGGGCCACTCCACCATCGTAGCCGCACCTCCAAATATTGTAACACTCTCCGCTATGCTTTTAGACCGCGTCGGGGGCGGAATGAAGAGTGTGTATTAAAGTACACTCGATTAAGGAACTCCGGACTAGGCGCTAGCACCGTCTGCTAGATCGTCTGCCTTCGTCATTACTGCCTACATACTCCGCCGCTTCTCCAACACGTCTTAGGTGCTTGTTTCATGAGCTTTGAATATTGAGCGTGGCCGTCACCACTGCCCTCGCACAAAGCCCCTAACGGTGTAGGTAACCTTAACCTCCATATACAGCCATGAGCCGTATACGGATAAAGTATACTTTAATACGCTACCATTTTACGCATTCCCGTTATCGCCAGGAACTTATCATCCGGTAGGCCGCCCACATTATAGCAGTTTTTTACAGTGTCTGCAGGCTCGCGTTGCCTATATCACTGTTGCGTTAATCTACAAGACGTGCTCGTATTTCACGCTGCCTTACAGAAAGACTATAAAACTTAGCTCTCTCTGCTTTTTCCTTAACAAGTTTCAAAAACTCATCTTGGGACAGAGTATGCTGTTTCATGAATTCTTCCTGCTTTACTTTGTCTTTCAAATCAGTTTCTTTCATTTTTCCTTTCGGCAAACAAAAACCCCAGGGTGTTTAGTCCTGGGGTCCTCTGGGTGTAGTTGTGTAGTGTTAACTTACACGATCCTCCCGGGACCCCTGGCAAATCTCTGGTGTACGATCATTACTTGACAGTAACCAAGAGGTGGGCATAAAGCCTGCCTGTTTGGCGCTTCTATCAAAACAATAATGTATCGTTGCGAGTTTCATTTGCTTTCTTTTCCTTAAAAATTCTTTGCGTTATCTCTAACGCATGTCTCTATTGTATAGGTATTTAGTTGTCTTGTCAACCCCTATTTGCATTTCTGAGCAAACTGTAGGGTTATTGTTCTTGGCATCTAACTACCTATGCGTCTATTGTATATTTATTTATCTCTCTTGTCAACCCCTAAATATGTGGCTATTTTGCCACATTTGGAACAAAAGTAATTGACTTGATCATAAAAGCATCTTTATTATTTCTAAAAATATCTAGAATAGTACTAATTACTGACACATCCATTTTAGGGTAGGCTAACCCTTCGGTTAGATCAGTTGCTACCATTCCGGGCTTTAGATTTAAAATAAAAGGAGATCCTTGACGTGTTGCACAAAAAACATCTTGTTCATGTTTAATAGAAGTGTACTCAGGGTGAGGGCTACTTTGTAACCACCAAATGTAGTCACCACTTATACTACTAACATTTATAATAAGTTTCCTTTTACCTGACCACGACGAGTATATTTCTTTAAGCATAAGAGTCTGACTGTTATCAACTAAGACCATTGCATTGTTTACAAATATATCGCAATCTTCAGATTCAGATATTATTTTCTTTCTAATTTCAGGATCTTGAATATTGTACCCTGTACTTGCAGAGAACCCAACGACTTCGTAGTCGAGTTTAGAAAAATATTCTGCAATCTCTTTTCCTATTCCTCTTGTGTGCCCAGTAATGGCTACTTTCATTTTATTCCTTACTTTAAACTTCTAAATAAAAGTGCTTGCCTTCAACTAGTTGCACATCTCTTCCCGGTAGCGCATCTTGCACAGCACGCCATACATCTGGCGCCCATGCATCGTCACCTGTCATTATACCACCTTTTTTCATCTTAGGCAAGAACAATTCGATATCTCGTTTTACGCCCTCGTATGTATGATCGCCGTCAATCATAATATAGTCAATGCTGCCGTCTTCATACAACTTTACAGCCTCTTCACTGGTCATTGCAACCGCATTATAATAACCTTCAGCAGTTTTCATTCGTTCGTTGAATCCTTCGAGACTGTAACCTTCCCATTCTGCTGGATCGTTTTTAGCAGAAGTTTCGTAGTGACTCATGATTTTAAAAGGATCAATGCAATCGAAGCGGATCTTTTTTCCACTGCGAGCAATTTCTACTGCCATAAAAGCAGAACTCTTACCTTTAAATGATCCAATTTCTACGAACAGATCTCCGTCTTCGCCGCACTCTACCATTTCTTTATACATATACTCATAACTAAACCAACCGGGGATATTTTGATAAAAATGTTCCATTTGACTTTCTTTAAACCTTTCTGTTATTATATTTAAGATCACTGCAACAGTCAATAAATTTTATTGTAATTATCTACGCAGTTAAATATTAAACTAGAAAAGAGGACTCAATGTACGCAGTAGTAAGTCTTAACGATGCCAAGTATCAACCTTTGGCTGATTTTACCTGGAACCAAAACAAACAACAATATTGTGAGCGTCATGGCTATGACGGTATTAACAAAACAGACGGATTTGTAGGAGGCATTCCGATTGGATTTGAAAAAATCTTCTTCCTAAAAGACCTAATGGAAAAACGCCGAGATCTTGAATGGATTTGGTGGACCGGTTCAGATGCTATGATTACTAATCATACTATTCGAATTGAAGATAAGATTATGCCTGAATACGATCTTATCATTGCTACAGATTGTAACGAAATCAATAACGATAGTTTCTTAATTAAAAACTCGGATTGGGGCCGTGCTTACATGCAAAGCATTATTGATGTCATGCCCAAATATGAAAAGCACTATTTTTATGAGCAACAGGCTATGATTGACAGTATTCCTAACAACAGGGATAAGATCAAAATTGTACCACAACGCTATCTAAACGCTTACAAGAACGACTTGTATCCACACCAAAGCAAGTACGACCTATTAGGTAACGATGGTACCTGGCAAAAGGGCGATTGGTTAGTACATTGGCCCGGAACTAGTTTAGATTTACGCCTGCAACTGGCTAGACATTTTCTTAACGAAGTAGTAAAATAAATTATGAAAGAAATTTTAAATCAAATTCGAGCGTTCGTCGAAGAAAAACAAGCGAACAAAACATGGGAAGCGGGCAAGGATTTTGTTAACTACGCAGGTCCTCATTTTTCAGCAGACGAGATTGTCAGCGCCGCAGAAAGTCTACTTAACGGTTGGCTAGTCATGGGCGACAAAACTCTTAAGTTTGAAAAAGAGTTTCCTAAACAGTTTGGCAAACTAAATGGTATTGTTACCAACAGCGGTTCTAGTTCAAATTTGCTTATGATGGCAGCATTGACTAGCAAGCGAGGTTACAATTTACCTAAGGGTACAAAGGTCTTGATGCCTATTGCGGGATTTCCTACTACATTAAATCCTACACTACAAATGGGGTTTAGTCCTGTATTTGTAGATATTGAACTAGACACGCTAAATCTTAACTTAGAACAAGTTGAAGAAGCGTTAAAACAACACCCTGACATCCGTGTTATTACATTTGCTCACGTACTAGGCAATCCTCCTAATATGGACAAGTTAATGGAATTAGTTAAGAAGTATAATCTTATTCTTCTTGAAGATTGTTGCGATGCATTAGGCAGTACATACGATGGTAAGCCGCTAGGCTCATTTGGTGAGATGGCAAGTTGCTCATTCTATCCAGCACACCACATGACCATGGGCGAAGGCGGTTATGTCGCGTGTAACACTTATGAACTAGAAGTTATCCTTCGCAGTTTCCGTGAGTGGGGTCGTGGTTGCTACTGTGTAGGACCAGAGGCTAACAAACTAAAGTGTGGATCATGCGGCAAACGCTTTAGCGAGTGGATTCCTACAATGCCAGGCGAAATCTTTGATCACAAATATGTCTACGACGAAATCGGCTACAACCTAAAGCCTATTGAAGTACAAGGTGCTATGGGACTAGAGCAATTGAAAAAGTTACCCGAGATTCACGCACTACGCAGACGCAACTATCAATTGTTGTTTGACATCTATAGCAAGTACGAAGAGTTTTTTCACTTGCCCAGAGCACAGGCTAAGAGTGATCCAAGTTGGTTTGCGTTCCCTCTTACTATTCGTAAGGATGCCCCGTTCAAGCGAGACGACATTATCGACTTCCTAGAAGAGCGTAAGATTCAAACTCGTCCATACTTTGCCGGCAACATTATGTTGCAGCCTGCATATAGTCATTTAATGGATCCAGAGGATGCTCGTGATAACTTCCCAGTAGCAACAATGGTAATGACTAATACTTTCTTCCACGGAACGAGTCCAGTTATTACTCCGGAGCAGATTGCTTACATCGGCGAAACAGTAGATAGTTTCATGAGTTTATTTGTATGAAAATTTTTATAACAGGTAGCACAGGGTTTATAGGACAGAACCTTGTGCAATTTTATAAAGATCACGACGTGTTTGAGTTTAAACGATACATGAATATCGAAGGCAAACTTGATTACTTTAAGCCAGATCTTATAATTAACTGTGCGGCGGAAATTTACGACAAAGAAAAGATGTGGGCTGCAAATGTTGAGCTTACTAAAACTTGTTTAGATCATTGTCTAGAAAGGCCGTCTACAGCAATGATACAGTTAGGCTCGAGCTCTGAATACGGTCCAGATTATAGCAGAGCCACAATGGAAACTGACACTTTAAATCCTGTAGACATGTATGCAGGCACAAAAGGAATAGCGTCTACTCTTTGTCAAACCTACGGTAATGTTTACAAAACAGATGTAACAGTTATTCGTCCTTACAGCCCTTATGGTCCTGGTGAGCGTCCTCATAGATTATTTCCTAATTTATGGAAATCATTTAAACTTAATCGTCCTATGAATCTAGTAATGGGCGTTCACGATTTTTGCTATATCGATGATTTTGTAGAAGCATTAGATACTGTAGTACAAAGCGACCGGAGACATCCTGGAGAAACATTAAATGTAAGTTCGGGGATTGAAACAAACAATCTGCAAGTCCTCGAAGCATTTAAGAAAGTAACAGGACTAGAAGGCAATGTTACTATTGATGAAAAATTTGTCACCCAACGTACCTGGAGATGTGATAATACAAAAATTAGATTAAGGTACGGCTGGAGCCCAAAGACATCTTTAGAACAGGGTATTAAATTATTTTTAGAAAGGGCAAATTATGAATGATGTTGAACGTAGAGTTGTTGATATCAGTTACAAAGAAAAAATAGGACACCTTAGTTCTAATCTTAACGCCGTTAATATCATCGAAGAAATTTACAAAACTAAAAAGGCAAACGAGCCTTTTATTTTAAGCTCGGGACATGCAGCCCTAGCACTTTATGTTGTATTGGAGAAATATGAAAAACAGAACGCTGAAAGACTCTTTCAAACTCATGGAGTCCATCCTCATCGCGATATTGGCAGTGGTATATTTTGTAGTACTGGCAGTCTCGGAATGGGTCTTACGGTAGCCACAGGCTATGCGCTAGCAGATAGAACAAGAGATGTTTATTGTTTAATCAGCGACGGTGAAGCAGGAGAAGGATCAATTTGGGAAGCACTACGTTTTGCCTATGAAGCAAAACTAGATAACCTAAAAGTATATGCTAACGTAAATGGTATGATTGCCTACGATATGATTGATAGAGAATATATCAATACTAGACTAAAAGCATTCTTACCTAGCATTAGAATTAGAAATACAGAACCTCCTAAGTGGCCTTTTGCCGAAGGTATCTTAACTCACTACTATGTACTAAAGCCAGAGGACTACGAATCACTATGAGAAACTTATTTGGAGAACTGTTAGCAGACAGTATCAAGAACGATGAACGCCTTTGGTTACTTACAGGAGACCTAGGGTTTGGTGTATTAAACAAAGCTCGTGAAGTTGCCCACGATCGTGCATACAATGTAGGAGCCGCTGAACAGTTAATGTTAGGAGCCGCAGTTGGATTAACACATAACGGAAAGATTCCTATTTGTTATAGCATTACACCGTTTGTTATTTTCCGTCCCTATGAATGGCTACGTAATTATCTTAATCATGAAGGTGCTCCTGTTAAACTAGTAGGCGCAGGGCGCGACAAAGATTACGGACACCTAGGATTTAGTCATTGGGCAGTAGACGATGAAGATGCTCTCAGAGCATTTCCTAACATCCAGATTTTTAAACCTAAAGACGAAGCAGAGTTAAGTAGTATGTGGCAGGACTACTTGTATAATGACAAGCCCTGCTATTTGAACATTTTAAGAAAAGCATGAAGAAAATAGTATATGTTACAGGCTGCTTAGGCTTTATTGGATACCATGTCACTAAAGCCTGTTTAGATAAAGGATGGTACGTAAGGGGCGTAGACAAAGGCACCTATGCTGCCAATTGGAACTTACTTCCAGAACTAGAAAAGTACAAAAACTTTACGTTTGAACACAAAGACATTAACGACTTAGATAGAATTTACGACTGCGATTATTTTATCAATACAGCCGCAGAAACTCATGTCGATAACAGTTTAGAAGAAAGCGATTGTTTTGTACACAGTAATATTGATGGTGTTCACCATATACTAAAATTAATCAATCAAAAGAAATATCGTAAGCCAGTGTTGCTACATTTTAGTACAGATGAAGTCTACGGTGATATCGAAGAAGGTAGTCATACTGAGGAAGATCGTCTTTCTCCTAGTAATCCCTATTCGGCAACTAAGGCGGCTGCTGATATGTTAATTATGGCCTGGGGCCGCAGTCACAAACTTCCTTATGTTATTGTGCGTCCTACTAATAACTATGGTATCGGGCAATATGTTGAAAAACTTATTCCTAAGAGTTGTAAGTTCTTAACAGTAGGTAAGAAGATTGATTTACACAATAACGGCACTCCAGTAAGAACATGGCTACATGCTAGCGATACTGCCAATGCTGTGGTTACGATTATCGAAGCAGGTGTTGTTAACGAAATCTATAACATCAGTGGTCCTTATCAAACTGAGAATATTAATGTAGTTAAGAAGATTTTAGAACTACACGGACATACTGGCGATCCATTTGATTACATCACTCATATGGAACGACAAGGGCAGGATGTACGTTATAGTATTGCTGACTTTAAATTACGAGCATTAGGGTGGACTCCTAAGGCTGTATTTGACGATGAGTTGAAAAAGATAGTAGATTACTACAAAAACAATTTTATATGGTAACAAAAAAGCCCCTTTCGGGGCTTTTTTAATTTGCTACTACTTTTGATACACTGTTCATTACTGCGGCAATACGTCCAATGTCACGAAGTTGTTCTACTGTGTAGCCTTCCTTCTTGAGTGTTTCGTAGTGCGCCTTAACACAGAAATGACACTTACCAACAATACTTGCGGCCAAACTATAAGCCTCAAAACGTGCCTTAGTAGTTCCGCCATGACTTGCAATAGCATTCATGCGTAACTGTGCTGGCAATCCTTTAAGTTGTTCGTCGTCTGCCATTTCAACATATGGATACCATACATTGTTCTGTGCCATAATGCTAGCGGCCGTTAAGGCAGCATCTGCTTCTTTACGATCTGCTAGTTGGCTATGGACCCAAGTCCATAGTTTACTGTTTCCTGTAGCAAAAGCCGCCGCAAGGGCAATCGCTTCTGCTTCTTCGACTGGCAACGAACTACGCTTAATTACTGCGTCAATGTTTAATTTGGTATCCTTTGCGTACTCGGGAATACTGTTTTCTTTAAGTGCGTCTACCCATGCTGTCATTTTAAAATCTCCCTGATGCTAAAACTATTTTACAAATGTGTTCTAAACGTTCAATGTGTTCAAACGCCCGCCATGGGCTAGTGTCAATTGCTACCACACCATGCCCTTTGATGCCCACAATGTCGTAAGCAATGTTTCCGTAATCGTCAAGTTCGAGTTTCTCATGACATTGATCAGCAAGTGCTTGACTGATAGGAGGAACATCGCCTACATTAGGTGCTACTTTGGTATAACGACTTAGTTCTGGAAAGTCGTTAACAATAGTACTTAGGTCAATACCGGCGTGCATAGCGGCAACACAGTATGTGGGATGTAGATGTACTACAACTCTAACATCATTACTATGTTGACCCATGGCACGTTGTAAACCAAAATGCAAAGGAATCTCACCGCTGGGCTTTAAATTTGAACTTATGTCAGTGTAGAACTCTTCTTGCCATAACAAGCCGTGAATGCTAATCTTCTTAAACTGGTCAGGCTGTAGTGTTTGCTTACGAACACCACTAGGTGTGATATAAAAATGATCACGGTCGTGGTGTCGTATGCTGACATTACCATCGCGACTGGTAATCCAGTTACGCTTGTAGGCTTCTACAAGAGTTTCGCAGATGGTTTCTAACATTATAGAGTCTCGCCGCCAATTGTGCGGTTACAAGCACATAGCTCGCCAGTTTGTAGCGCATCTAAAACACGAAGTGTTTCTTCTGGGCTACGACCAACGTTTAAGTTGTTTACAGTAACGTGCTGGATTTCGTTGTTAGGATCAACAATGAAAGTAGCACGAAGTGCGGCGCCTGCCGGGGCATACATTACACCTAACTGCTCAATCAAGCTCAACTCACCACGCTGTGTGTCGGCAAACTGATGGTGTGTGATCTTTTGTAGATCTGGGTGTGCCTTTTGCCAGGCTACTTTACAGAACTCATTGTCTGTGCTACCTGTTAGCAATACTGCATCACGGTCAGCAAAATCACTTGCTAGTTTGTCGTAGGCTACAATTTCTGTAGGGCATACAAATGTAAAGTCTTTTGGATAGTAAACAATTACTTTCCACTTGCCTTCAAAACTATTTTCTGTAATAGTATAGAAAGCATCTTCTGGTTGTCCGGGCTTAACACCTGTAACTGCAAATGGGGCTAACTTATCACCAACTGTTTTCATTTAATTCTCCTTTGTGTGTGAAATGAAATGTTTGCAGAACTATTCTGCATTGTTTTATTGTACATTTATTTAATATAGAAATCAACTAAAAACTCATGGTTTTCCATTGTATTTTCCTATTACGTTCATAGTTGAAACTTTGTCCAAAAAAAAGCCCGCCGAAGCGGGCTTTGGAGTTGTATAATTTAAAAATTATAATTCTGGATGTTCTTCTTGCATAGGCATTAGTTTGCCCGAAGAAGACATAGCCACCGGAGCAGGACCTGCTGGTTGGAAAGATTGTGCAGGCGCCATTGAAGGCATACCACCGAACGGTGAAGGACCATTCATACCCATCGGTGTTGCTGGCCTAAAAGTTGACCCCATTGCACCCATTGTAGGCGCAGGACTCATAGGGGGCGGTGCTAACGGAGCACTAGGTTTTGGTGCCGCTGTTGCCGCTGCCAATGCTTTTTCCTGTAGGTCCTTATTTCCTCCTGCTAGCATAATACCAGAAAGCGTACCAGTTAAGAATGTAGCGATAGGAACAATAAGTTCAAAGAACTTTTGATCAATTGGGCTAATAGCGTTTAATGGTTGTGTTACAAAAATAAGAGAATATAATACAACAAACACAATGCCTGTTAGTGTTAGTGCTAGACAAATTCCAATAAAGAACTTTAATCTAGCCATTAATTGTTCTTCGGTATAAATGAAGTTATCTGCTGGTGCAGGCGCTTCTTCTTTTTTCAATATATTCAAATTCATTTGCATACTCCTGTTGCTGGTGCTTGTGCTGGTGCTGGATTAACTACTGCACCTGCAGGTTTTTGGTCACTAGGTGGTCCTAGTCTTGGATCACGCTGACCTTTAAAAATATGCTCTGGACATGTTCTAGTCACATCGCACAATGGCATTTTACAGAATTCTTTATCCCAATTCGCTGGATCTTGACAAGGATAGCGGAACCTATCTCCTCCGAAAATAGCAAGCCCGATCGGAAGTGCTATTAACAAAGCGAGCCATTTAAACATTTTCTTATCACTTTGCATTGTGTGCCCCTAAGTTATTGTGTATGTATTTAACAGATTTTGGACATAAATACCATAACACTAAGGAGCGTTTTATGGATTTAGGATCTGTTTTTAAATTTATAGGGGACGTAGGGTTCCCTATTGCTGCCGCCCTGGGCGCCGGGTATTTTGTGTTTTTAACACTAAAATTCATCCTAGAGGGCGTTTCGGGTAGTATCAAGGGCATGGCTGGTATTATTACAGCCCTAGATAATCGTGTAAAAACTATGAATCACGACGTTATACGTATTGATGCTATAGTTTCTAACGCATTAGGTTTAAAGCCTGATGTGGATAGAATTGCTCGAGCAGATGGCAAAAATGATGCCCGTCGTGACTAAAGATCCTAGGGAATGGACTTCAGAAGAACGCTATTGGGTAATAACACACAGATATGAATGGATACAATGCTGTTTAGATTATTTTGAAGAAGAAAAGAAAAATAGAAAGTTGTTAGAATTTGTTGAAAGCAAAAAGAATGATACACATTGATTTTACCTGGGATTTAAGTCGAGACGGAATACTTCTAGACGAAGAGCTCAATATTGATAAGTTAGGTTGGAAAGGCGGAGATTATTTCAAGATAGTCAATATTAACGGCCGAGTATGGTTAAAGAAAGTAGATGACTTGGAAAAATTCTTAGCATCGGGAGTACAAAATGTTCAAACAAGATAAATGGGAAACATGGTATGACAATTTACCCAGCCATACTAAAGAGTGGCTAAAAAAGCAACCAGTGTGGCACGACAGAGATATGTTTAAAGCACTTGCTGTCGGAATACTAATTGGTATTATTATAGGAGCATCATTGTAATGAATGAACTAGCAGATTTAGTAGGCAAATATGGGTTCCCTATTATTGCAGCCGGAGGTATGGGTTACTTTGTTTTCTTTGTATGGAAATGGGCCAGTGAAGATGTTAAACCTACATTAAGTGAAGCGAATAAAGTTTTGATTGCTCTTATCGATCGTATTCGTATGTTGGATAACGATCTTATTCGACTACAACAAAAGGTTAATGTTGTGCTACATTTACGCGGTAAGATTATTGAAGGCGAGCGTGTTGTAGAACAACAGAAAACTGAGCGCGAAGCAGATACTAAATTTAGAGAAGCAATTGAAGCAGATGAAACACCTATAAAGAGAAGAGACGATATATAATGTCTTAAATACTTAATGTTTGAATTATTATATACTTTAATAGTGACACATATTACCATAGTATGTGTCACTTTATTTTTACATAGAGGACAGGCACATAGAGGAATAGAGTTCCATCCTGTGTTAAGTCACTTTATGAGATTCTGGTTATGGTTAACAACTGGCATGGTTACTAAACAGTGGGTCGCAATACATCGTAAACATCATAGATTTACAGATGCCGAGGGCGATCCGCACAGTCCTGTACTCTACGGGATTCAAAACATTTTATTCAAAGGTGTTGGATACTATTATCGATCAGGAAAAGATGCTCAAATGATAATGAGTTATGGCAAAGGAACTCCTGACGATTGGTTAGAGCGTAAAGTTTACACCCCATGGCCGTGGCTAGGTATTAGTCTAATGCTGATCGTAGATCTTGTTCTTTTCGGACCATGGGGGTTCTTAGTATGGGGTGTTCAGA
>JACCDO010731847.1_pt1 | contig 13050 bp, 7 predicted proteins | sample 7446101 | NCBI WGS metagenome assembly JACCDO01 (sample SAMN15323440, study PRJNA562643) | freshwater metagenome | isolation source: river surface water | place: USA:Blue River Watershed | collected 2017-08-16
CATTATTAAAATGAGGGGACGGAATCGCAGATTGGATTACTGGTGCACCTTTGAATAAATCGTCTAATGTTGGCATCGAATATCCTTGAATGACTTTAAATAAATTGGTATCATCTAACGATGCTGTAACTTCTTGTAAAATTAAAATAATACGTTGTTCCATTTGATAAGCATCAGGAAACATAGCAGCCATTGCAACAATCCAATTTTCTTTTTCTTCATCGTCTGAAAAAAAATTTACGGGAAAAATGGTCATCATACCGAGTAGAATTGGTCTAATTTTATCAAATGTAAACGATAAAGATGTATCTTTGACAATACTGCTTATGTTTAGGTATCCATGACGAGCACATCCTACTAGCAAATCAATATCGTGCCTCCAAGGGCACCACCATACAGGCATATTAGAATTCGATAAACTGAATCCAATTGAACCACGAAGATAGTGTACCAAAGACTCATAACAATTTTCAAGAACATGATTGATTGCATGCATCAATTTCTGACGTTGAAAAAAAAGCATACAAAATCCTCGAGATATAGTGTAGTGATCTCCAATTGGAATGAACGGATTAGGAATAGAATGCTTGTGTGTGCACCCATTATTAATTTTGTACATACAGCACATTTGTATACAAAATGGCAACCACTTACTACAGAAAAAATCTTTAAGTACTTCAATTGAAACTGAAATATTGTGTTTCAATCGAAATTGTTCCCACGACAACGTGTTGTAAAATTTATCAACAGGAGCACCATATTGGATAAAAATTATTGCTAAAAAATTGATGTCATCGTTTGATATTAATGAGTATAAACTGACATCTTTCGTCGGATTTTTTAATGAATGCAAATTAACGGTTGCTTTTGCTTTTTCTAGTACTTCAGTATCAACTACTTCGTTTAAATTCATTAATATTTCAATCTCACTCATTTTAATTAAATCATTGAGCCTGGAAGTTGACATTATTTCTTCTTTTTTCTTTAATTTTTTCATATTAGCTCGCTTCAACATCTTATCACCCATAACTCCGTAAGAAACTAACCAAGATAACAATTTATTTAAAAGTTTTGGATCTGATATATTGTTCGATTTAGTAGTGTCTATTTGCATGGGAGCAGAGGACGTTTCGACAGAATTTTCTACATCTAGTTCTAACATCTCTTCGACTTCATCATCTTCGTCATGAATTCCATAATCGAAATCTTCGTCTATGCAAGCATCATCAACTTTAAATGACTCATTTTGTATATTTGGTAATAAAGAATTAGAAGCTGATACTAAAGCTATCTCATTTGTCACGGTATTAACATCCATATGAGAATCATCCGATTGAACTAAAGTTGTCTCAGGATTATTAATTTTCACATGTTCGTAAAAACAAAAGTTTTTGTTATTCATTACAGTGCCAAATCTTCCATAGCCATGAATAAAAATACCCAGTAACAGCTGCTTGTCACATTCAATATTCCACCAATCGGTTATTTGACACCATGCTGGCCTGTTGTCAATAAGTGGCATATGCTCGTATATCTCTTGTTGAGTAAATATATTAATAGCTGTATCCACATCAATGCTGTCATTGTAATTTGAGTTATCAGTTGCTATAGCTATAGTTTTAAAAGTTTTACGCATTAAGTCTGTTAATTTATTCATTATGCCAAACTTCACCAAAATTTTTTTTGATAATTTTATAGTTCTATCTAAAAACTTTCGCTCTAGTAAACATGGCGGTGTTTCAATAATTTTTTTTCGTTTTGCATCGTCGATGGCAACATTTGCGAAGTCGTACAGAGAGTTACGTTTCTCATTATCGGTAAGTTTACAATTAGACCCGCAAAGTTGAACATAACATTGTGCAAAAACTTTCATGTCACTTACTTCTCTTAGTCCAGATGAGGCAGTGCTACAAATTTTTTCTATTCGATCAATACCATACAAACCAAATAAACGTAATAGCCTATCACGAGTACTTGCTGTCCAACTATGTAAGGGTGCAGTTCGATCATATTTTCTGTCACTAGGAGGTGCGCGTATTTTAGGTTCTTTATCACGTATTTTATTTCTAGGTGGTCTTGGTGGTTTTGGTATACGAAATCCTTGAGGATCTTTAGGCTTATTATTCACAACAATTGGTATTTCTATTTCATTGCCACCACCATACATGGCAGTTTGTTTGCGTTTGCGTTGAATTGGTAAACCAGAGAGCATTTTCGCTAAATCTTCATCACCTAATACTCCAGTATCACTTTCTGTAAGCCCAACAACTTTTTTCCAAAAATCGGGATCATTTATATCAACATCTTCTTTATCGTCGGAAGATACAAAAGAGGCTTTTGAAAAACTACCTAATGTAGAAGCCGATTGGCTTTTCGAGTCACTGTACGTAACTTTATGAGATTGGCGTTGTAAAATAGCATCGATATCAGATTCTATGAACTCATTCTGCTCAGTATCATCCTCTTTAAAAACGTCATACGCGCCACGTTTCAACAAATTATCAATTTCGCGTACATCCAAAATAAGTTTTCCGTCCCCTGCATCGATCATATTTTCATTTTCGTTTCGAGCATGCGCTAGTACAGCCCTATCAAGACCCAATTTCAATGAAGCTTGATGAAACATGTGCATCTCATACGTTTTCCTCGTGATAAGTCGATACACACTCACAGCTTTTGTCTGGCCTATACGATGTGCTCTTGCTTGAGCCTGTAAATCGTTATGTGGATTCCAATCTGAATCGTATATTATAACTGTATCGGCACTTGTTAAATTTAATCCCAATCCTCCAGCCTTTGTAGACAATAACATTATGAACCTATTCAAGGATGGCTTCCAAAATCTTTCAACAGCTTCATTCCTGTCACTAGCTTTAGTTGATCCATCTAGCCTTTCGTACAAATATCCACGATATCTCAAAAAGTCTTCAAGAATATTTAAAACTTTAACCATTTGAGAGAAAATAAGAACTTTATGACCTTGCTCAAATAATCTTGGTAAAAGTTTATCAAGCAAAACTAATTTTCCACAACATTCAATCATTTTGTCACTAATCAAACGAGATGATCGATTTTCCTCTGGAATTTCAGATACAATTTTATCTTCAACGCCTCTAACTAGATAAGGATGATTACAGCATTTTCGCAGCTCCATCATAACATTCATTAATGAAGGTTGATTGCTTGGTTTTGTGCCTTTAAATAATATTGCGGTATTTTTTTCATAAATTGCCTTATAAAACTGCTTTTGTTTAGGTGTTAATGCCACTTCAATTATAGTTTCTTCCTTGGGAGGTAAGCTTTTTTCTACGTCTTCTTTAATTCTTCTAAGCAGATATGGTTTCAATGCAGAGTGTAATTTCGCAACTTGTGACGAATCTTTCAAATCACCGAACTGCTCAAGAAACATTTGCTGGTCGGCAAACTTATTCTTATCGGCAAAATTCAATAATGCCCACAATTCTTCAGTCTTATTCTGCAATGGGGTGCCAGTAAGCAGCACACAATAGTCATGCTTTAATTTCTTTAAATGTTCAAATAAACGCGATGATGAATTTTTCAATCGATGTGCTTCATCTACAATTAAAACTTTCCAATGAATTTTTGACAATACTGATAACTCTTTAATTGCTATTTCATACGTTGTCAATAATAAATCAAATTTACACTCTTTGGAAGAACTATTTTGAAAATAGAACTCATAATTAAAAATATTATTTCTTGCCACATGATTGCCGTGTAAAATGATGCAATTGATTTCTGGTGCCCAAATCTCAACCTCCGATTGCCATTGCTTCATTAATGATAGTGGTGCAACAACTATAAATGGACCCTTTACTTTAGTTGCATTCAAATCTCGTAATTGTTTTAAGAATCCGATAGATTGTATAGTTTTACCAAGTCCCATTTCGTCCGCCAATATACATTGTCTTTTATGCCACCAATTCCAAAGTAACCAATTTACACCTTCTAGTTGATAATCTCTAAGTGTGAGACCTCCATTTGTATCCTCAGAGTTAGGATTCTTCACTCCGAAAACTGGAGACTTTATCAACTTTTGGTACTCTTTTATTTCTGGATGCTTCAAAATAGTATATTTACATACTTTTTCACGCATCCAAAATGCAAATATTTCTTCAGAGTAATATAATTTCAATGTTTCAAAATTTTCCCAAGTGCATTCATCATATGGGAGTCCTCGCCATTTGATGAAATACTCAATATCAGATGAAGCGTTACTTTCATTTAACAGATCTGATGCCGATTTCACTTTGGAATGCCAACATTCCATACGATTGCATGAAATAATTCGATGAACCTCAACAAATTCAGGATTGAAGTATTCTATGTCATCTGCATCTAAATTAACTTGAGTAAATTTAGGACTTTCATTAATATCGTTATCATCAGTTGGTTGTGTAGCTGCAAATTTTTTGAGTTTGGATTTTGCACCAGGATCGACATTTTCTAGGTCATTTTTATATTCCCAAGAAACATTTAGATATGACAGTCCTTTCCATTTAATCAAGTACATTTCTTTATGACAACCATTTTCATCTTTTTCTTCGACTGCTTTTACACCTAATATTTTTTCAACACGCAACTCGCCACTATATAATCCTACATCTTCAATATTTTCTTTAGATGATATTTTTTCTTTGTCATCTTTCTCACTTTCTGTTGAAAAATAGTATTCGTCCTCGTCCATATTTTAAACTTCAAATTAAATAAGTGGATCAAATATTTGATTGAAATATTTTGAGAGATGTCAATTATGCTTAAGTCTTTTCAAAGGGGTAATTCTAGACCTGTATTATTTCCTCTCCGTATTCTTAGTCTTGTAGATTCTGTGGTCGTCGTCTGTGCTAAGTCCGGATGTCATTCTCTTCACAGAAGGTCCAAACCTTGAGCGGCCCATGGGATGAAGATTCCGATAGCTCGAGTTGTAACTTGACTAAAAATCTGTCTAAAGCATGCTACTATTTACAATACCGTATCCTTTTCTATGTAAGAAGTTTATAAAACATGGACTTTCATATCAATTTCAACCCTAATCTTGGTGGTTTAGTCTTTCGCTAACAGTGCCGAGCCGACAACAGGCGATAAAAAGGAAAAGGATCAACTCAATTAATAATTATCATTGATTAATCTGACGATTTCTAACGATGAATCCAGAGAAAAGTACTGATTACTTAACTAGAGTAAATTGGAAGAGTCTTGTAGAATGGTTGACCGCGGAAATCATATTAAACCGTCCTATAGATCCATTACAATATTGCCGTGATTTAATGGGTGTAAAATTAGCTGAACGTGGTGATACAGAATTCCGTCCTGAAGTGATAACCGATTGGTTGCGAAATTGCTACACTGAGGCAACAACATTAGTGGATGAACATGGTATAATTCACGGTAAAACTATCGAGAAATCTAAACAAAGTATGGCCGAGCAAGTAACTGAATTACAGAAGAAAGTTCAAGGAATGCAAAAACTCATTGACGCTGTAAGTTCAATTGCTTGCTTAGACCCTTTTCAGGCCACTGAAAATGTTATTGCTGAAACAAGATCTATTCTACAGTGTGACCGTGCTACCATTTTTACTATGGATCCTGTCACCAATGATTTGGTGCTTCATGTAGCAGAAGGTGCTAGGAATATTCGTGTTGCGCTTGGGCAGGTAGGATTATAAATACTTGTGTATAGCCTTAAATTTGATCTAAATTAATTGTTATTTAATAGGGTATAGCTGGTACGGTAGCTGCAACAGGTGAAACTATTAATATTGTTGATGCATATTCCGATCCTAGGTTTAGTAATAGCTCTGATAAAGCGACCGGATATCGTACTACTACCATTTTGTGTATGCCTATTAAGGCAGTTGATGGATCCATTGTCGGCGTATTACAAGCAATTAATAAGAAAGATGCAATATTCAATGTTACCGATGAGGATGTATTACGATTGTTAGCAAATTTAGCAGGAGTTGCATTACAAAATGCCATGTTGTATAAAAATTCAGAAATTGTTAGGGATAAATTTAGATCGCTATTGGATATTATTCGTGCTATGCAAGGAGAGTTGGGAGTTAACTCTCTCATTTTTACAATTACTCAAAGAACAATTAGAGTTGTTGATGCTGATCGTTGCACTTTATATCTAGTAGATAATGTACAAAAGGCACTATTCGCCATGCAAGGTGAAGTTAATATTCGTATTTCGATGGAACAAGGCATCGCTGGTTCAGTTGCTACAAGTGGCGAAGTATTAAATATACCTGATGCATATGATAATCCTAATTTTAATCAAGCGATAGACAAAAAAACAGGTTATAGAACAAAAGCAATACTCTGTATGCCAATCAAAGCAGAAGGACAAGTTATTGGTGTATTACAATTGATAAATAAAGTTGCCGATCCTGGCATTTTTACCGCTGAAGATGAAAATACTATGGGAATATTTTTGGCCATCGCTGGTCCAATTCTAGCCGCCTCTAATTTGTATTCTCAAATACAAGGTAAAGCGAAATCAAAATCTGAAAAAGAAGTACCTGGAAGTGTATCGGTTAAAACTAACTCGCATGAGTCTGCCAAACTGCCAGGATTCGCTGAGGGCGAAGAAGAAGAAGAAGAAGTTGCGTGAGGTTGTGATGATTGTTGCGGCGATAGACCTGGGAAATTATTTTGTGTACAAATTTTTTATTAAATTACAATAAACTCAGTCTAATACATAACTTTTCTACGGATACATGGGTTTCTGACGAATTTCTGCTTCTGGATTCATGTTTATCCTACGCTCTCATTCGGTGCCTAGATGTGTTAAGACAAAAATAAGTTATATTTAATCATTCTAATAAAATGAATGATTCTGCCTTGTTAGTTCTTCGTTCTCGGCTACGATCATTGAATACTTACTGATAATAACTTATCAGGTTTGCAAGTAGTAGCCGTATTGTCGGACAGCCGTAAGTAAGGTAGTGGCGGTACCGCACTTGGATCATCGGAATTCCCGTGACGATGAGTCCTCAGGACTAACTCCACTCCCAGTCTACGAAAAAAGATAAAAACTTAAATTTCTAGCAGCAACAGGAGATACGATAATAACTTCTTTACTGCGTCGAATAAGGATATCAGTGTGCGTAAACAGAGTTTACAGGATAGCATAGTTACTGATGTCGTTATCAAAAGCAGTATTTTGTCGATTGTGTTCGTTAATTCTTCTCATATTTATTGTAGATGGCTTCAAAACAACAGTGAAATCGCTATATCCTCCACTAATGACGCGATCATCGTACACATCCACTAGTTTAAGGAATAACAATAATCCTCAAAATATAGATAATTTTATTTCCAGTCGTAATATAGTTAGTCCCAGAATACAAAAGCTAAAGAATGTGAGTTTACAGAAGGAAGTTATGAAGGATATAACAGCTGCGGAATTTGCTACTCGAGTTGAAGTTAAAATAAATGGTGCTAAGATTAATTATAACGCATTGCTTCTTCGATTAGATAAAAACTTAGACCTTCTCACTAAAAAGGGTACAAGTGAAAATGCCAATTTATTATCAAGGATAAAATCTACAAAGAAAGATTTAATTGAAAAACTTGACCGCGTAAAAGATTCCACAAACATTGATGATAGTATGGATACAATCCGGAACACTGATAGTATATCCTATGAAAAAGATGAAAAGGATATTGCTGATGGGGTTAAAGAATTAAGGGAAAGTTTAAGGGTTTTTGTTCGTGAAGATGGTAGTGTAGATTGGGATGGTGCAATCGCTTCTGGTCGCGAGGTTGCTAAATTCGGTGCTGAATTATGGGAGCGATTAAATGGTAAAGATGAATCTGAAGGCTTACCTTCAATTTCTGAGATTTTTGGACAAGCTCAAGCAAAAGAGCCAGAAAGTGAAAACACCTTTAAGCTTCAATCATTAATTTTTGACGCTAAAGCCAATCTATCGGCTGCAATAAACATCCGGGATCTTTTAAAAAATAAATTAAGGCAGTGTAAACGCGATGGAACTGAAATTTCTCAAATTGATTTGCAGCAGTTACGAGAGTTAGATGTTCGTGTAAAAGATCTCGGTAAATGTGTGCAATTATTTGTCGTCGATTTAGGTTTCTATTTTAAACTACTTAATTATTCAATTCATGCTTACGTACATTATACTACTATAGATATTGAGCGAGTGTGCGCTTACATTCAACAAGAGTTAGAATCGTCAATAGAACCGTCAGAACAAAGAATATTTATAGCTGAAATTACACTAATTGATAAACAGTTTTCAGGCATTGTGCCATCTGGTCTTCCATTTTTATCCAGTAATGCAGAAAGTACTCTATCGCAATCAATTGCTACTTTGTTGCAACAAAACTCAAATAGATTAGCAGACATAATGTCGTTGATTGATGATGATGAGTTGAATTTGATAATATCTGAATTAAATGATTTAAAAGGAAGGTTAGGCCTTACAACATCGTCTGTTACTGCTATGGATTGGGGAAGTTTAGGTGTTGTCGTTACAGATGGCATTTCGAAAATTAAAGAGGGTTTGACGTTTTATGGTGATGGCACAAAAATATTGATAAATGATGTTATTTATGGATGGAAATTACTTTTAAGAGCAGTGCAAGGTTATACACTGAAACCACGTGAGGTTAATAGTGTGAGGCGTACTGGAAAAGATTTATTAACGTTAATTCCATTTACAATTATATTAATTATTCCACTAAGTCCTATTGGTCATGTATTAGTATTTTCGTTTATACAAAGATTTTTCCCAGATTTTTTCCCATCATGTTACACAGAGAAAAGATTGAACTTGCGCAAATTATACTCAGAGATTGAGTACAAAGACGATGAATTCTTAGAGGATTCGCAGTCGTCACCTTTTGATATTACTAAAGTAATGTCATTTATTAATTTATCCAAATGGTTTAATATAAATACCGTATCCAAGAAAAATGATGACATTAATAGGATGTAGTGATATTATGCAATGTGGCTACTCAGTGTCATGTGAGGTATAAGAGGGATATGTATACACTATTTTTATGCCATAATACATTTTTTCTTCAATATAATACTGTTGTTAATATTGTCAATATTATACTAATTATGCGCCAATAACTGTTGTATGAATCGTATAAATTTTCCTGCGTAAGTTTACTAATCATATTTTCTTTATTTTCTGACAGTATAAAGTACTAAAGGAATTAAAAAAAAACTTGATGTATCGCTTTCCTATAGCATTTCGAATGAATGTAAATTTTTATTTATTACCTACCCTAAAGACTTTATCCCGATACCTCCTATTCTATGTGCCATGCCTGAAGAAGACCTACAAAAAACGACATTATTAGCACAAGACGTTTTAGGAGTACGATCGACACTACCTTAACTGTTTAGTCAAGTCCAACATTTTGCTATCTTTTTGAATTTATTTCATTATTAAGTGACGAGGTCGGTCTAATACTTATTTACATCATGGAACTACGAGTTGGAAGAAAATATCGTATTGGTCGTAAGATAGGATCAGGTTCTTTCGGTGATATATACTTAGGTACAAATATGACAACGGGAGAAGAGGTTGCCATAAAACTAGAATCGATTAAAACTAAGCATCCACAATTATTGCGAGAGACTAAAATATACCGATCACTTTTAGGAGTAGGTACGTACATTAATTACTTGTAATTATCATCTATTTCTCACTCAATAATTTTTATATAACAATAGTTGGTATTCCAAGTGTTCGTTGGTATGGCGTTGAAGGTGATTATAATGTTATGGTTATTGACTTGCTTGGTAAAAGTTTAGAAGATTTATTCAATGACTGCGGTCGTCGATTTAATTTAAAAACTGTATTAATGCTTGCTGATCAATTATTATGCCGCTTAGAAATAGTTCATACAAAGTGTTATATTCATAGAGATATTAAACCGGATAATTTCTTAATGGGACGCGGTTCCCGTAGGCACATGGTTTACGTCATCGATTTTGGTCTTGCAAAACTTTATCGTGATCCAAGAACACATCGTCATATCCCGTATAAGGAAGGCAAAAACCTAACTGGAACTGCAAGATATGCATCTATTAATACACATATGGGATTTGAACAGTCACGTCGAGATGACTTAGAATCCCTTGGATATGTTTTAATGTATTTCCTTCGCGGCTCATTGCCATGGCAAGGTCTAAAAGCAACCACTAAAAAACAGAAGTACGAAAGAATCATGGAGCGAAAAGTTACAACAACAACTGAAATGCTTTGTAAAGGATTTCCATCTGAATTTCGATCATACTTTGAACATGTTCGATCACTTCGTTTTGATGATAGACCTGATTATGATTATTTAAAACGGTTGTTTAGGGAATTATTTTTTAGAAAAAGCTTTTCCTATGACAATATGTTCGATTGGGAGTTACTTGCGATGCAGTCACAACAAAGAGTTAGTACTACTGACGGTCCATCGGATGAATTTCAACCTCGATTAGATGAAAAATTCAGTGATGGTGATGGCAAAGAAATTGACAATGATGGTTTAGATAATTTGGATGATGATAATAGCAAAACTAATACGCCTAGGAGACCAGTTACTACTGGGGGTCATAGTTATCAAACTCGAGAAAGAGCGAAGCTTGAAGGAAGGTAATTATTAATAAATGATAAAATTGCTATTTTGGATTATATACTTAGCACGGATTGTATGTACTTTTAAGTTATAAATTTATTTATTTCTTGCTTTTCTACAGAACTCTTTTATTAGAGTTGAATCTTTAATGCCAGGTGAAGATTCGACTCCACTTGAAACATCGACTCCAAATACATTATCTACATTTAACGCATCGACTATGTTAGAAGATGTTAATCCACCTGACAAAAGAACGGGACCAAAGTTTAACTTATTCGTAATAGTCCAGTCAAATGTTAATCCTGTGCCACCTCCAGCAGTACCGGGTATTCTAGAATCAACAAGTAAAGCAATAGCTTTACCCTTAAATTCCGTTGCTTTTTTCGTCAAGTAACTGATGATATCGATTGAATCATCCTTTGCTTCTAATGGCGAAAGATGTAACACTTTGATACAAGGGGCATTAATTTTATCTACTAAATCAGGTGTTTCATCGCCATGCAATTGAATTATATCCATTTGAATTTCTTGCAACACGCTATTGATGTAATCGGGAGTATGATTCTGAAATACGCCAACAACTAGAGGTTTTCTGATAGATTTGGTTTTTATTAATATGGCCATATTTTTATACCATAAATTTGGGTTGATTTGGTTTGATTCGTTAATCTCATTTGTGAAGTCTACCGAATTAGATCGTTCTCCATATTTCCACACAGTTTTAACTATTTCCTTGGCATCTTCTTTGTTTACTTGTCTTGCAGATTCTGCAAAGATTATTCCAATCATATTGGCGCCAGATTCTAGTGCCACACTTACGTCTTGTGATTTTTTCATACCACAAACTTTTATGACTTTCATGTCATTTTTGCTAAACTCTATTTTATCTCTATTAACTAATTGAGAAATCGCAAGTTTGGGATTTGGAGATTTCATTAAAGCTTCCCCAACTAAAATACAGCTAACACCATCATCTTGGAAACATTTTATATCTTGGTAAGAGGTAATACCACTTAGCGATGCAATTATAACATCAGGAGGGGTAATACACTTACGCTCCTCATCAAAGGTATATTTTAGTTTTAAATTTCTTTTTCTTGCAACACTTATTGCATTTGTTGTCGTTTTTAAATCTAATTTAAAAGTATGCAAATTTCTATTATTGACACCTATTACTCTACATTTCAAGTCTAACGCTATTTCCATTTCTTCTTCTGTGTGTACTTCAACCAGTGGTTCCATACCAAGTGATCGACTAAATTGAAGTAAGTCGTGTAATTGACAACGACCTAGAATAGCAACTATTAGTAAAACTGTATCAGCACCATTAGCCCGTGCTTCTAATATTTGGTATCGATCCAAAATAAAATCCTTCCTCAAAATGGCAGGCCTATTTTCCTTATAAATATTTTGAGTTGCAATGCGAACTTTTTTAAGATCGCTTAATGTTCCTTTAAAATGTAAAAATTCGGTTAAAACTGATATGATGGAAGCGCCTGCATCAGCATACTCTAAACATTGCTCCACGGCATCTAATTCTATGTTTATATTCCCTTTACTAGGACTTGCTCTTTTAAATTCAGCCGCAATTGCTAGTTCTGGGTATCTTTTACCCATTTGGATTGCTAAATTAAGTGGTTTGCCATAAACTTTATCAAACAATTTAATTTCTTCTTCTAAATCTTCACTAGAAACATAGAAAGAGCGATCAATTGCACATCCTTGCTAAAACAAGTAAATAAATAAAGAAATAATAAAATTTTATACGTAAATGTAAAATACGTACTGTATCAATAGGTGTTTTGCTTCTCTCAACATCTGCTATTCGTAGCGCAGTTATTTTTTGTAAGGTACTGTCACTATGCTTTGGATCATTGAAACCTAGAATGTGATTATAGTCATCAATTGGATATTCCTTCCAGTGAATATACTTTTCTCTTCTATTTGTAACGTCTATATTATCTGAAGCTGACATAATAGCAGTATATTTCAATCCTCTACCGCTTGTTACAAAATTCTTATTAACGTTGAGTGATTGTACCATTAAATGTAACAGTACAACTATGATGCAATGGTATCTAGAATACATTATTATGCTAAGATTATATTTATCGGTTAATAAGTGTTCAATCGAGCAACAGTGTTGGCTCAAAACAAGCGAAAGACGTATAAACAAGTTATATACGCAGACCCAGACTGAATGAAATGGTTTCAGGACGTACCACGATGAGTCATCGCTCATCGGCCTAATGCGACGGCGGCCTTCGGAACGACCAAGTACTGTTCATTACCATTTAAAGATCTATCTTTGAAGATAAATCATTGATAATCATAATCAAGCTTTTGTTCTCATTTTTTATATACAAGCAAAATTATAATAATGCATTATATTATGTTACGGACTTCTTTGCTAACTAA
>JACCDO010399548.1_pt1 | contig 13049 bp, 7 predicted proteins | sample 7446101 | NCBI WGS metagenome assembly JACCDO01 (sample SAMN15323440, study PRJNA562643) | freshwater metagenome | isolation source: river surface water | place: USA:Blue River Watershed | collected 2017-08-16
CGTTCGACAGCCTCCGCATGGGGCGCCGCGCGAACGAGTTCGTGCTCAGTGGCGCCGCGCCGAGTTCTTCGAGCGGGAAGTCGAGGCCGGTCACGCTCGTGCCACTCGGCACCGAGAGTTCGAGCGGCGAGTCGAGCAGCGGCCACATGCCGAACAGTTCGCCATCGTCGTTGATGAACTGGTCGTTGTTGCGGTCCGTGCCCGCCGCGATGAGGTAGTCGCCCGCAGGGATGTCTGGCATCGACCACGCGTGGTTGCCTGCCGATGTCGCCACCGCCTGCGCGATCGTGTTGAAGGTCACAGGATCGACCGCGAGCACGTAGACCGTGTCGGTCGGCGTTTGCGGTGCGGCCGTTTGCGCGAGCACTTCGACGTCCGCCGTGAACGTCCCGCCGCCGACGCGCAGGTACTGCAGCGTGACGACCGTGCGATTGGATCCCGTCTGCAGTTGTCCGCGGTCGACTGTGAACGTGAAGCGATTCGCGTCGATGTTCGACGGCGGATTGTTGGGCGTGGACGCCACCGAGAGCCACGGCGCATTCGGTGTCTCCGATGCGGCGCTGAACTGCACTACGCCGCCGCCGCGGTTTTCGACGTCGACCGTCGCGGTCGTCAGCGTCGTGCCAAAGTCGAGCGCCGTCGGGATCGCGACGAGCAGAGGCTGCGCGCTCGTGCCGCCGCTCGCCAGCTGCACTGCTGCTTGCGCGTCGACGACCGTGCCGCTGTTGGGCAACGACACGCCGGCTTGCGTCGTGCTCGTCAGCGCAGTGCGAATCTGCGCATTCGTGTAGCTCGGGTTCGCGGCCTTCACGAGTGCTGCGATGCCGGCGACATGCGGGCATGCCATCGAAGTGCCCTGCAGGAACGAATACGTGAACCCGCCTTGGTCGGTGGCCATCGTCGACAGCACGCCGTCGCCATAGCCATCGCCGTTGCGATCGACCGCGCTGTTGCCGCCTGGAGCCCAGATGTCGATCGTGTCGCTGAAGTTGGAATACGGCGCGCGCACGCGGTTGATGTCCACGGCGCCGACCGACAGCACGACGGGGATCGCAGCGGGCGTGCCCGCAGTCGCGGTGTTGTCGTTGCCCGCGGCGGCGATCAACAAGCAGCCCGCGGTGTTCGCGGCGTTGCACGCGTTGGTCAGCACCGTGCTCGAGCCAGGGCCGCCGAGGCTCATGTTGACGATGTCGGCGCGTTGCGCAGGCAGTTGGCCGGAGCCATTGCTGAGGCGCGCGGCGAACAGGATGCAGTCGGCGATGTCCGCGAGCGATCCGCTGCCGCCAAGGCCGAGCGCGCGCAGGATCATCAGCTTGCAGTTCCAATCGAGCCCGGCGACGCCTGCCGAGTTGTTGGTGCGCGCGCCGATCGTTCCTGCCACGTGCGTGCCGTGGAACGAACTCGGCTGCAGTCCGTTGCCGTCGCCGACGTCGTTGGGATCCGAGTCGCGGCCGTTGCCATCGCCAGCGCTCGTGGCGCTGCTGATCATGTCGTAGCCCGCTACGAAGCGCGCAGAATCGAAGTCCGGGTGCGTTGCGCGAATGCCCGTGTCGATGACGGCGACGATCGTGCTCGCGCTGCCTTGCGTGATCGACCACGCCTGCTGCGCGTGCACCTGATCGAGGTGCCACATCAGCGAGAGGTAGGTGTCGTTCGACGCGAGCGGCATCGCGGTCGCGGGCATGCCCGTGTGCGCGAATCGGTAGTTGGGATCCGCTGCGCCGACGCCGGGCGCGGTCGAAGCAGCGAGCGCAGCCTGCGCCGTCGCAAACTCCGCGCTGTCAGCAGTCTCCGCGCCATCTGCGATCAATCGCCGCGTCGCCGCTGCGCGCGCGCCGTAGACCGCGATCGGGCCGCCGCTGTAGCGCAGCAGATCGAGCCCTTGCGCGGAGAGATCGGGCGGCGCGTTCTCCTTCTCGATCCACACGACGACTTCGCCGGCGATCATCGGTTGCGTCGCCATCTCGAAGGCGCGCGTCGCGGCCATGCGCGCCGTCACCGGCAGCGTGAGTTCGCCGGACAGGCTCGAAACAGACGAAGTGCTTCCGCCGCCACCGCCGCCACAGGCAGCGAGGGACGCGAGCAACAAGGGCACGAACGCGCGCGGATGTAGACGCATGGGGGATCTCCTTTGCGGTGCGACATCATTGCCGCCCGGAAGGCGGCTACAAGCGCGCCTGTGTCGGGGACGCTGCGCCGCGCGCTTCTGGCGCCAATAGGCGCAGCAGAGGCGTGGTCATCAACGTCGTGCCGATCGCCATCAGCACGAGCATCGTGTAGACGGCGCCGTCGATCACGCCGATCGAGCGACCGACTTCGATCGCGACGAGGCCCATCAGCGCGCGCGTGTTCATCAGCACGCCGACGCAGAGGCTCTCGCGCATCGGCACGCCAAACAGCCGCGCCGCGCCGCCGCAGCCGACGATCTTGCCGACGCAGGACGCAAAGAACACGACGGCGCACAGCATCCACTCGGTCGCGGTGTCGAGGTTGCCGATGTCGGTGCGAAGTCCGGTCAACGCGAAGAACACCGGCAAGAACAGCGCGTCGACGACGGGCGCCAGTTGTTGCTTGAGCGCGTTGCGCAGCGCCGTCTCGCTCCCCAGCGACGCGCCGAGCACGAACGAGCCAAACAGCGCGAACACGCCGATGCGCTCGGTTGCGTAGGCGCACGCGAGCGCGGCGCCGAGCACGAGCGAGAGGCCAGACAGCGTCAGCGGTTGGCCGTTCGCGACGGGCTTCGCGACGAAGCGCACGAGCAGCGGACGCACGACGAGCAGCGCGATGGCGACGAAGGCCACGGTCGCGCCGAGCATCGCAACGCAGCGGTCCATCGCGCCGCCGCCGGCGACGATCGCCGATACGGTCGCGAGCAGGATCCAGCCGAGCGCGTCATCGAGTCCCGCAGCCGTGATCGCGACGACGCCAAAGCGAGTCCGCGTGAGTCCGTGCTCCAGCAGGATGCTGCCGAGCACTGGGATCGACGTGATCGACAGCGCCGTGGAGAGGAACAGCGACATGCCCGGAAGCGACACGTCGAGCGCGAGTTGCTCGTGCAGCAGGAGCGCGAGCGGCGTTCCGATCGTGAATGGCAGCGCGATGCCGCCGAGCGCCACCGCGACCGCGGTCTTTGCCGTCGTGCGAAGGTGCGCAAACTCGAACTCCATGCCCATCAGCAGCGTGAGGAACACGAGTCCGAGTTGACCGAGCAGCGCGAGCGGGCTTGATGGACCCACATCGCCGAAGACCGCGGCGAAGCCCTCGGGCCACAGCGCGCCGAAGGCCGACGGGCCGAGCAGCAGGCCAGCGGCGATCTCGCCGACGACGCGGGGCTGTCCGAGCCGTCGCATCGCCGCGCCGCCGAGCCGCGCGATCAGCAGCAGCAGCACGAGCTGCGGCAGCACGCGCAGCATCAGGTCGCTGCCGCCGGCGGCGATCATGGAGCTCAGAGCGCCGCGTAGACGCGGTGCACGTCGTCGTTGTCGTCGAGGCGCTCCAAGAAGCCTTCGACGGACTCGCGGCCCTTCCCGTCGAGTTGGACCTTGTCCTTCGCGACGTAGCCGAGTTCTGCGGTGGTCACGGACCAGCCGGCCTTCTTCAGCGCGTCCGACACTTGGTAGAGGTCGGTCACTTCGGTGAAGAAGCGCGCGCCGGTCTGCTCCTCGGGCGTGTTCTCGAGTTCTTCGACGTCCTGCGCGCCGGCTTCGATCGCGACTTCTTCGCGGTCGACGCCTTCCTTCTCGATCGTCGCTTCGATGATGCCGCGGCGGTCGAACAAGAACGTGACCTTGCTGCCGAACTGGCCGTCCTTCCACAGCGACCGGATCTCCGGCGCGGTGCGGTTTCGGTTGTCGGTCATGCACTCGACGATGACCGGCACGTTGTGCGGCGCCATGCCTTCGTAGGTGACGAGCTCGTAGTTGACGGCGTCGTCGCCTTGGCCCGAGCCCTTCTTGATCGCGCGCGTGATCGTGTCGTTGGACACCGACTGCTTGCGCGCCGCTTCGACGGCGAGCGCGAGGCGCGGGTTCATTTCGGGATCCGGCACGCCCATCTTGGCTGCGACCGTGATTTCACGAACGAGCTTCGTCGTGATCTTGGCGCGGCGGTTGGCGGTGACTTCCTTCTTGCTGTGCAGCCATTGGCGGCCCATTTCGTTATCTCCTCGTTGGTCGTTCAGGCTTGGCGCAGCGGGCGCACGATGAGGTCCTTGAGCGCGAAGTTGCTGCCTTCGCCTACGCGCGTCACGAACAGGTCGTTGTGGTGGCGGATCAGGCCAAACTCGTCGAAGCACGAGACGCCACCGCAGATCTCCATCGCGGACACGAGCAGGTCACTCGCGACGCGGCTGCAGTCCACCTTGACCTTTGCGGCTTGCTCGCGGCTCAGCGTGCCCGCTTCAAACAGCTTGCAGCAGTGCATGAGCCACGTGAGGTTGCGTTCGAGCGCGATGTCCATGTCGACGATCACGTCTTGCACGCGCTGGAAGCGGCCGATCGGCTGGTTGTCGAACTGGATGCGCTCCTCGGCGTAGACGCGGCACTTGTCGAGCGCGAACGCGAGCGAGCCGAGCGCCAAGCCGGCGATGAACAGGCGGCCGCCGTTGAGCGTGGTGACCATCACCTTGAAGCCGTCGTTCTCGGCGCCAAGGATCGCGTCGTGGGGCACTTCGACGTTGTCGAACATGACCGAGCCGGTCGAGGACTGCTCCCAGACCTTCTTGCCCTTCATCTCCTGGTAGTGCACGCCCTTCGCGTCCATCGGCACGATGAAGCAGGTCGAGCGGCGGCCGTTCTTGCCGTTCTGGTCGGTGAGCGCATGGACCACGATGTGGCTCGCCCAACGCGCGTTGGTCGACCAGCACTTCTCGCCGCGGATCACCCAGCGGTCGCCCTTCTTGACGGCGGTGACCTCAGGGTTGGCGGCGTCGCTGCCGCGGCCGGGCTCGGACAGGCCGAACACGAACATGCGCTTGCCGGCGGCGAGGTCGGGCAGGTGCGCCTTCTTCTGCGCCTCGGTGCCGCACAGCTGCAGCGGCTTGGCGCCGAGCGACACGGCTGCGCCGGGCGTGATCGCGACGGATTGGCTGTGGTAGGCGAGCGCCAAGCCCATCAGCACCAGGTCGGTGTGGTCACCGCCCTGCCCGCCGTACTGCTCCTGGATCGGGAGGCCGAACAGGCCGAGTTGGCCCATCGCCTCGATGCAGGAGTCCGGCACCAGCACGTGCTGCCGTTCCCAGTCGAGCAGGTGGGGCGCGATCTCCGCGTCGGAGAAGTCGCGGCAGGACTCGTAGAACGCGAACTTGTCGGAAGGCAGCAGGGCCTGGAGGTAGGTGTCGATGCGACGTGCCATCCGCGAGAGGCTAGCAGCGAGGCCGCGGCGGGCCAACGCTGCGAAATGGCATGCGTTGGCCCGCAGGCAGGCGGGATAAGGCGAAACGGCCGCCGCTGCGATGGTGAGCATCGGGAGCGGCGGCGCGCTCGCGGGCCGCATTCTGGCGACCGCACGGTGAGGCGCGTCGGTTCGAATCGAGGGCCCATGGGGCTGTCCACGGACTCAACTCTGCTTCGTCCACGACGTAGGAAGTTCGTGGCGCGCGTTTCGTGACGAGAATCTTGGGCGGTGGCTTCCGGTCGGAGGGATTGCCGCCGAAGTGCGGGGGGCGCGACTACTGCGGGTGGAGTTGGCGGATGGGGCGAAGCCCGACGTCGCCTGACCGAGAGTCCTTCTTCTGGTGGATGCTGTAGGCCGATCGCGCGTGGTCGGCAGAACTCTCGAATCCGCCGCCGCACTGGTCGGCCAATCCGGTGTTCGCGGCTTCCCCTCGTCGGCCGTCGCCGTCGCGTGGGGCAACTTTGGTCGCCCACGTGTCGTGGCACCACTCCCATACGTTGCCGTGGACGTCGTGCAGCCCGAATGGGTTGGGCGCGAATGTGCCGACCACGGCGTGGAACACGTACTCGTCGTCGAACGGTGTCGGTGCGCCCCAGTGACGAAACAACCTCGCGCCCGTCTTGTCGCAGAGGTTGGCCTTGCCTTGAAGGTCGCGCTGTGTCGTGCCGCACCACCATGGAGTGGTTGTTCCGCCGCGGCATGCGTACTCCCACTGCAATTGCGTCGGCAGGGACATCCCGTGGCGGCTGGTCAGCAGATCGGCCATGTGCCAACTCACGTTGTCGACCGGGTTGTTGGGGTACATGCCCTTGCCAGCGGCTTTGCCGTCGCCCCGAAAGAACGTCGGTTCCGATTCGGAGCGGTCCCAGGTCCAGAGCCGCTGCCACTGCGCGCGGGTGACCTCGTGGCGCGCGATGAGGAAGGGATCCAGCCGAATATGGCACGGCGGGTTGAGGGCGTATTGCGTCTTCTCGTACCGAGGAGCGTTGGGGTCTTCGTTTTGGCCGCCTAGGTCCTGCTCGCCGCCTGGCAGCAGCACAAATACGATGCCCGTCTCCGGTTCGACGCGGATCGATCCGTCGGTTGCGAGGCGCGGGATCGGGATCGTTTGCGGGTCGCTTGTGCCGTCCCACGCGCTGCGGAGGTCGTAGAACTCCAATAGCTTCGTCGCGGGGTTGATGCCGAGCGGCACGAGGCCGAGGAACGCTTCGTTGTCGAAGTCGATCGCGACTCCGCGATAGCGAACGCTCGCGACGACATCGTCTGCAGCGGCGATGGCGAGGCGGCACTGCTGCCACGTCGCGGGCGCATTGGCATGGTCGCGGCCTTGGATCTCGGCGAGGTAGTCGGCCCAGCGCACGAGTTGCTCCACCTGCGGGCGTTCGAGGTCGGAGAGCGCGTCGAGCTTGGGCAGCAGGGTGCGCAGTGCCGACTCCAAGAACTCGGTCGAGCCTGCGCTCGCCGATTGGTCCAACTTGCTCGCCGCGAGTTTGTCGATTGTCGCTGCGATCGCGCCGCGCATCGTGAGCAGCGCATCACACTCTTCGGCAATCCACCCTCTCATCTGCGGCAGCTTGCTCGGCGTGGCAGGGTAAAGCTGGTTCTTGTGCTCCAGCGCGCGCTCCTGGTGCAACACGGCCGAGAGCAGGTCGAAGTCGCTCGATCGTTGCTGGGCGATCGTCGCCTGGGCCTTGGCCTCGATCGCAAAGTCGATCGCGACGACCGCGCCAGTGATCGCGGTCGTCATCACCGCACCCGCGGCAGCGAACGCAAGCCGATGGCGCCGCAGCAACTTCTTGAGGCGATAGGACGCGCTCGGCGGGCCGGCGATCAATGGCTCGTGCTCCAAGAACCGCCGCAAGTCTTCGGCTAGCGCATCTGGCGTCTCGTAGCGGCGTTCGGGGTCCTTCTCCAACGCTTTGAGCACCACCCAATCGAGGTCGGAGCGCAGTGCTCGCAAGGTCGGCAGCGTGTCGCGCTTCGCATTGCTTCGCGCGCGCAAGCGCGTGCTCGGTCGCGGCGCGTCCTTATCGAGCAGCATCCGCCGCATCGCCGTCGGGTTGGCGCCGCGCACTTCCTTCGTCGAGAACGGCAACTCGCCGACGAGCAGCTCGTACAGCATCACGCCGAGCGAGTAGACGTCGGCGCGCGTGTCGATGTCCGTGTTGAGCGGATCCGCTTGCTCTGGCGCCATGTATTCGGGCGTTCCGATCAATTGGCCCGCTTCCGTGAACAACGTCGCCGCGACGAGCTTCTCGCCGAGCGCCTTGGCGAGGCCGAAGTCGATGACCTTGATGCGCGGCGCGTCGGCATCGCCGCTGACCAGCACGTTGCTCGGCTTGAGATCGCGGTGCACGACGCCCTTGTTATGCGCGTGCTGCACTGCGTCGCAGACGCTGCGCATCAGTTGCAAGCGCTGCGCGAGTCCGACTTGGTTCGCATCGCAGAACGTCGTGAGCGGACGGCCCTCGACCAACTCCATCGCGAAGTAGGGCTGCCCGCGTTCGCTGGTGCCGCAGTCGTAGATCTTGGCGATGCCGTCGTGCTGCATGCGCGCGAGCGCTTGCCGCTCTTGCTCGAAGCGCGCGAGCACGGCGCGGCTGTCCATGCCCAGCTTGATCAGCTTGAGAGCGGTGCGCATGTGCACCGGCTCAGTGCGTTCGGCGAGGTAGACGGTGCCCATGCCGCCTTCGCCGAGCGTCGATCGGATGTGCCATGGTCCGATGTGCTCGGGGCTCTCTGGCGGAGTCAGTTCGCGCAGTGCTGCGATGGCGCCGCGGATGCGCTTCGCCGCGTCTGGGTGCGCCGAGCACCAACGATCGATCTCGGTCGCGGTCGGCAGCTTGCCCTTTTCGTGAAGGCTCGCGAGCGCGTCCTCGACGGACTCGGGCAACGGCGCGGGCTCGGCTCCTTCAGGTTCGGCCATGGATTCGCAGCGATGGATGCGGACAGTCGCGGCTGTGGGAGAGGAGCCGCGACGACCTCGTGGCCGAACGGCCGCGAGTTGTCTAGCATGCCGCGACCTTCTCAAGGCGGGAAGAGCAGCGAAGGCGAGACGTGTCGGACACCGATCTGGTCGATCCAAACGAACGAGAGTTACTCGAGCGAGCGAAGCGCGGTGACCGCGAGGCGCAGGATGCGTTGTGCCGCTTGCACATCGACTGCGTGTACGCCTGGGTGCGCCTCAAGCGGACTCCTCTCATCGCAAGTCGCGAGTCCGCGATGGACCTCGTGCAGAGCGCGTTCCGGCAAGCGCTCGCAGACCTGCCGAGATACGAGTGGGGCGGCGGCGCGAGCTTTCGCAATTGGCTGCTGACCTACGCCGAGAACAAGCTGCGCAACCGCGAACGCTTCCATCGCGCCGAACGCCGCAGCCCGACGCGCGAAGCCGATCAAGCACTGTCACACTTCTACGCGTCGCTGGCGTCGCCGCTGCGCGCGACGGATGCGCGGGAGCAAGTCGATCAGTTCGAGCGCGCGTTCTTCCGCCTCGGCGAGGCCGATCGCGATCTGATCGTGTTCGCGCGCATCGAGGGCCTCTCGCACGCGCAGATCGCCGAGCGCCTCGGCATCACCGAGGCCAACAGCCGCAAGATGCTGAGCCGCGCGCTCGTGCGGCTCGCCAACTTCATGCAGGCGTAGGCGCTGGTTCGCGCGCGCGTCGACTGCGCGCGCGATGGATCAGAGGTCCTTCGCTGCCGAGTCGGCGTCGTCGGCCGCGGCGGGCAGCGGCGTGGTGAGCGCTTCGACGAAGAGCTTGGCCGACGCATGGGTCGGATCGATCTCGAGCACGCGACGGAACGCGGCGAGCGCCTTCTCGGGTTGGCCCGAGAACTTCAGGTTGTAGCCCAGCACGAGATGCGCCATCGCGTCGTAGGGCTTGCCTTCGAGGTAGCGGCGCAGCGCAGACATGTGCTCCTCGAATACCTCCGGCTTGCTGTAGAGCAACCGCTTGTCGGTCTCGGCGCGCGCGAGACCCGGCTCGAGGCGGAGCCCTTCGCCGATCAAGAACGCAGCGAAGTGGTAGTCGGCGACCGCGAACACCGCGTCTGCCATCACGAAGTGCAGCGACGCGTCGGCGGGCAGCAACGTGCGCGCCTTGGCGTAGGCATCGGCGGCGTCGCGATAGCGGCCTTCCTTGAAGTAGTAGTCGCCGTAATCGACGTAGCGGCGGCCCTGCTCCTCGGGCGTGAGTTCGCGCGAGCCGGACGCAAACACCGGCTCGTCACCGGGCAGAGACGCGCCGCCCGCGAGCGACGCATCGGACGAAGCGGGCACAGCCGACGACGGGTAGGACGAGTAGATGTAGGTGGTCTCGTAGACGACGGGCGTCGCGTAGTAGGCGGGCGTCCACCAGACGGGCGTGCAGTAGGGGCGATACGACCACGAGTCCCACCAGCAGTAGCCGAGGCTCCACGACCAGCGGCTGCGCGGCGCGCAGTAGCCCCACGGATACCACGACGACCAGCCCCAGCACGCCGAGCCGTAGCCGTAGCCGAAGCTGAGTCCGACGCTCCACGCCGGCGAACTGGCGCACCACGGGTTCCACGCGCCGATCGGGCGGCACGGGTTCCAGATCGGGCCGTAGCACGAGCCGCCGTAGTAGGGGCGCGTGCCGTAGCAGACATTGCCGGACCAGGAACTACCGGACCACGCGCGTCCGGGCGTGTTGGCGATCGTGGTCGGGGTGCGCGGCCGCGCCGCGAGTCCGGGCACGAACGCGTTGGTGACGGGGCGCGCACCGAGCTGCGGTTGGGCGCCGAGCGTGTTGGGCCGCGTCCCCGGGCGCGGGTTGGTGACGTCGCGGGGGCCCACGGTCGGCCGACCCGGCTGGTAGCGATCGACGAGCTGCGGCGTCGTGGCGGGCGCTGGGTTGGCGCGCGGCCGCGGCGTGAGGCCGGGATTGGCGGGCTTCACCTGCGCGCCGCTCGTGGAACCCGAGGGCCGAGTGCCCGCATCGCCGCGATCGCCGCGCGGCCGCGGCGTGGCGGCGGGTTCGTAGCGATCGACGATCTGTGGCTTGGTCACCGGCCGATCCGAGGAGCCGGGGCGCGATGTGGGGCGGCCCGAAGGCTGCGTCGAGGCTCCGTTCCCCGCGGAGTTGCCGCCGGGCGTCGAAGGCCTCGGCTTCGGCGTCGTTCCGCTGGTCGTGTCGCGGTCGGGGATGCGGATGCTGCCGCCAACGGCGCGCGGCGGGGAATAGGTCGGCGTGTTGCCGGGGCGCGAACCAGGGACCGACGGCTGCGATGAGGAGCTGTTGTTCTGGTTCGGTCGGCTGCCGCCCGGCGTGCGAACGCCACCCTGCGGTTGCGTGGTCGGCGTGTAGGTCGGACGCGTGGAGCTGCTGCTCTGCGGGCGGCTTGGTTGCGTCGAGGGCCGCGTTGCGCCGCCGCTCGGGCGCGCGGGGTTGGAGACTGGCGGCGTGTAGACGGGCTGCGGGTTGGACTGGCTGGGGCGCGAGCTGCTCGGGAAGTTGCTCGGTCGGGGCGTCGAGGCGGGCGCTGGCGTCGGGCGCGGCGTGGGCTGCGAGTAGGAACTCGGGGCCGGTCGAGGGCTCGGTCGCGAGGAAGACGGAGCGGGGTTCGCGCTGGGCCGCGGGGCGGAAGGCGCTGGGCTGACGCTCGGCCGCGGGGCTGGGTTCGCGCTGGGCCGCGGGGCTGGGTTCACGCTCGGCCGCGGGGCTGGACTCGACGGAGCGGCGCTGGGCCTGGGCGAGGGTGCGCTGCCCGACGACGGCGAGGGGCCCGGATTGGGGCGCTGGGCCACGACGTTCGGTGCAAAGAGCAATGCAAACACAAGGGACGCAAGGACCGCGGGCAGATGCACTGTCTTCATGGGAGGTCGCTCCGACTGGGAAGGCGCGCGCGTAAGCAACTAGGATACCCAACTTCAGCGCGTCCACTTAAGTGGGCGTTGCTTAGGCGGTTGTGGTGTGCGCGCGCCCGGCGGGCCGCCCGTTTGCTCGCCGCAGTGTCGCGTCTGCAAGACATCCCGTCCTGCGCCGACGCGGCGCTTGCCCGCGCCGCATCGTCCACGCCGCCGCAGGATCCTCACGAAGGCTGAATGCGCCCGTGACGGTGCGCCGCCACAATGCCGCGCCGATGCACACCCTGGGCAAGCTGTTCTTCCGCGGGCTCGCCGCGATCCTGCCGGTCGCGCTCACCGGCTACCTGATCTACGCGGCGGTCGTAGCGGGCGAGACGATGCTGCGCAGCGCGCTGGTGTGGCTGTTCGAGGAACTCAAGCTCGAATGGCACTACTGGCCTGGGATGGGCTTTGCGGTGTCGATCGTGCTGGTCACCGCCGCCGGCCTACTGACCTACTCGTTCTTGCTGCGCACGGTCTATCGCGCGTTCACGTCGCTGCTGCAGCGCATCCCTGTGGTCAAGTCGGTCTACGGGATGATCGTCGATGTCGTGCAACTGCTGTCCGCGGAGGAGAGGCCGTTCCACAAGGTGGTGCTCGTGCAGATGCAGAATGGCGCGGAGCAACTGGGCTTCCTCACGCGCGAAGACTTTGCGGACCTGCCGGGCTTCGACCCAGACCGCGTCGCGGTCTACCTGCCGATGAGTTACCAACTCGGCGGCTTCACGGTCATCGTGCCGCGGTCGCGCATTCGCGAGGTGCCGATGAAGGCCGAAGACGCGCTGCGATTCTGCGTGACCGCGGGCATGTCGCGCTCGGAGCCAAAGGCCGATTGAGAGCCTATTGAAGAACGCATCCCGAATGCGCGCGCGCTAGCCTTTGTCGCCGATGCAGGCAGTCCCAGTTCTCGATCCGTATCGGCCGCTATGGCGCGCCATCGCTGCGCTATGCGCGCTTGCGATCCTCGCGATGCTGGGCTTGTTCGCGCTGCGCATTGGCTATCCGTGCGAGCTCGAATGGATGGAAGGCGCGATGGTCGACGAGGCCGCGCGCATGCGCCACGGGCTGTCGAGCTACCACGCGCCGACCACGCAGCATGTGCCGTTCCTCTACACGCCGCTCTTCTATGCGATGGGGGCGCTCGCGAGCTTCCTTGTTGGCGAAGGGTTCTTTGCGGTGCGGCTCGTCTCCGTGCTTTCGACCATTGCGTGCATGTCCCTGCTCGCGTCGATTGTCTATGCGGAGACCGAGAAGCGAAGGGCTGCGTTGTGCGCAGCGGGCCTCTTTGCCGCTGGCTATGGCTGGCTGCACGCGTGGTATGACCTTGGCCGCAATGACATGCTGTTCTTGGCGTGCATGCTCGCGACTTGGCGGTTGTTGATTGCGCGCACGGACAAGGCTGCGTGGTTTGCTGCCGCGTGCGCCGTGCTTGCGTTTTGCGCCAAGCAGACCGCGTTGATGTGGCTGCCCGCGCTCGCAATCGCGGCGCTGCTGCTCGATGTGCGCCGCGGCGCCAAGTTCTCGATCGCTGCTGCGCTCGGCATTGGACTTCTGGTCTATGCCTATGACGCAGCGACGGACGGCTGGTTTTCGTTCTATGTGTTCGCCATGCCTCGCGCGCACCATTGGCAGGGCGACAAGCTGCTCGGATTTTGGACCGAGGACCTCATCCCCGTGTTGCCGCTGCTCGTGCTCGCGCTGTGTGCGTTCGTGCAGCGATGGAGCGCAAAGGGGCCGCGGCAAGCGTTGGCGCTCGGCGCTGCGGTCGGCGGTGGCGTAGTCGCGTCCTA
>JACCDO011650127.1_pt1 | contig 13049 bp, 13 predicted proteins | sample 7446101 | NCBI WGS metagenome assembly JACCDO01 (sample SAMN15323440, study PRJNA562643) | freshwater metagenome | isolation source: river surface water | place: USA:Blue River Watershed | collected 2017-08-16
GGAATTTTCAGCAGTCTTTAGTCTTTTTAATCTGGGATGATTATTTAACAACGGCTCATGTGAATTCATTTTGTAGAATGAGATATCTTTCCTTTATATATTATAAACCTTACTCTAAGTAAAGTTTGATTTTTAGTATTTGATTTTTAGTTTGATTTTTAGTATTTGATTTTTAGTTTGATTTTTAGTTTGATTTTAGTGTTTGTTTAAATAATTGCAAAAATTTACCATATCTGATATATGGGTTAACTTGTCTTGTATATTTGGATTATTTAACACTGCTTTCATACATGTGTTTGCTAATATATATAATTTTGCTCGCGAATCCCTATAAAAGTGTGAGTCTTTTAAATCTTTTGAATCTTCTAAAAAATCCATCGCACCTAATATTGTTGTATAGTGAACATCTTCTCTTTCCATGTCTTGCATGTATGAAGACAAGGTATTCTCAAAGTTTTGTTGAAGATCTATATTTGTTACATAATGAATAAACATTTCAAAATTTGTAAAATCCATTTCTATTGGATTAAAATAACGATATCTCTCATACAATGGATGCTGTAACCATCTTTTATATAATTCCATATCTGCATGTGAATATAATTCACCATTGTATTTATAACGAACTAATTGGGAAGGAAGACAATCAAAGTCGGACATTTTTAAAATACATAGTCATAACATTATTTTTTTCAATTTCAAGGAAATATACGTTAAGAGAAAAATTTTACAGGCTAATTTACACTTACTAATATAGATTGAATTTTTTAAGAAATTATCGAACTTTTTTTCATGTCCAACCCTAATTTTTAAACACAACATTGTTTTGTTGTGTAGACTTTTTAAAAGTTCGACAAAAAATTTTGTTGTTATTTTATCAAATAAAAATCTATTAATTCTACAGTATACTATTCGCTAATAAAAATAGTAGTAAAACAGTAAAAAATTGTGTCAAAACTTTTGAAAAAATTATAGCCGATTTTTTCGCCAGTAAAAATTTGGAAGATTTTTCATAATTTTTATGAGCTAATTTGATAAATATTTGCGTATTTTTAACAAATCATAGTATATGTTGAGACTATAATATAATATAATGAACGAGTAATATTGAGCATTGTTTGTTTAAGTTAATTTAAAAGAATAATATATTATACTTAATATAATGGAATGCAAACATTGTAAAAAACAGTTTAAGACTGAAACAAGATTTAAAACTCATATTGATAAATGTAGTCTAAATGATTTTACATGTTTTATTTGTTCAAAACAATTTACAACAAATTATAATTATAAAAGACATTATGATTCATGTAAAAACAATATGCGTGAAAAAATTCTAGCAAAAGAACAAGAGTATAAGCAAAAAATTCAACATCTTGAGCAACAGCTTGACCAAAAAGAAAAAGAATTCAAAACTTCTATCAAACTAAAAGAACAAGAAATTATTATTCAAATGAAAGAAAAAGAAAATTCTCTCATAAAACAACTTGGCAAATCTAATATCAAAAATTCAAATAACAAAACTTATAACGTTAATATTACCAACAACTTTAACTCTATGGGAATATCATCTCAAGAACTTGAAAAAGAATTCACAGATTTCTTTACTCGTTTTCCCTATTTAGTTACAGAAAAAACATTTCATAAACTTCTCGTTAACAGCTCTCTTATCAAACAAAATCTTTTCATAAACGATCAAGCAAGGGGAATTACAAGCTACTTTGATTCTGACGAACAACGCGTAATTAAAGACACAAAGATGAAAAATCTAACTAAAAAATCAGTTGAATGTATTGGTCCTTCTTTATCTCAACAAATGATTGACTTTGCGGACTTAGAAGAAAGAACTGGCGATTCTCATATTCATGAACTCAATGCTGCTAAATCTAAACTTTTCGTCAAAAATGTTGTACAAAGCAAAAATGTTGACAGTAATCTACTACGTGAATCAGAAAATAAAACTTATGAAAATCTAAAATCTATCATTCCAAACAATACAGATATTGAAAAATTAAATAATGTATTATGCGAGTTATGCAATAATAATATTTTACTATTCATTTTTGCTTCATGGGAAGATATTGGATTCTCATTCGGAAAATATCTTACCGAAAAGTATTCATTCAAATTAGACAACTATGATATCACCATAGAAAAAAATAAATATAGACGTATTGATTTCCAAAGAATTATTTATTCCATTTACGAATTATTACTTCATACACACGAATTGATTATTTCTGCATTAATTAATTCCGAAATTAAATTAGGCTATAATCATCTGTCTAGAAAAGAGTTAGACTTATTCGTTAAAAATAAAGTCATACCGACTAACGACATTTTTGTTGGACTTCAAAATAGCCTTGATATTTAATCCACAGTGTTGATTTCTTTTCAAATAAAAAGTAAACTTCAACATTATAAATTAACGCATTCTGTATCGTATGCTACCGAAGGCTGAGCGAAGCGATCTGAGTGTACTAGAAATTTTAAACTTTTTTCAACAACATATTTGCTTTTAGTCAGTTAATGACTCAAATATCGTACATGATTTAAAGTTTTGAAATTTTTAATTAAATGAAAAAATTATTACTATCTTATCTTATTGGAAGAAATTTATTTCCGACAAAGGAAATTTATTGCGAAAATATCATTTCTCATTATGGTATTTTTAATTTCAAATTTATTCAAAGACAGTTTATTTGATCGCTTAGTCATATGGTATGATTCAGATATTGTATGTTTTCCAATGTCGTTATATTTTATTCAAAAAACAGTCATACTGAAATAATTTACTAAATTGAGTTCAGAAAAATTCTTTCTGTAATATTATAAATGCTAGACAAATTAAGAAAATTATTATTAACAGATAATTATGACAAGTGTGTCAATGCTACTTGCGAACATGATGATCTGGAAGAAATTGTAGAAATTTTGCAAGATCAAAATATAGGTATTAGCGATGTTGACAATTTGGTTAAGCTTTTAAATTTAAAAATAAAAGAAAGTCCAAAACAAAATTATTATCTTCAAGCAAATGAGCAGATTTTTAAAATTATCAGTTCTTATTTGATACATAAGAATAAACACAAACTTAGTATTATTCCTTATTCACAAGATCAATTATATCTTTCTTATGGTAATTATGGTGTTGTATTCAAAGGCAATTACACTTTAGAAAATGGAACAAAAATAGATATAGTATTCAAGGTTGGAAATATTGGCATTTTCCCTGAGTATAGAACATGTTATAATATTTACGGTAAAACAACTCAATTTGTATTAGACTATTTTGAAATTAATAAAGACGATGAATTATGTCCAGAGCGAAGCGATCTGAGTGTATTAAAAATAGCTGTTTTTCGTTATTTTGATTTTAATTGGAAACATGATATAATTAAGTTTACAACAATTGAATCAGAACGTTTATTTTATAAAAAAGCATTTGAAAATCTAGCTAAAATACATAAAGCTAATTATGTTCATCGTGATCTATCATTAGCAAATATTTGTTTTAGACTTACTGACGAAGAGAAAAAACAAAGAATTAAACAAGGGTTATCCGTTGATATTACAGAAAAAGATTGTCTTGTTAATTGTATTGATTTTGGGTTGGCCTTACCTATGGAGGGCGATGCAATACAAGACGGTATTAAACAAAATAATGTAGGTACTGTAATGTATTGGTCTGCAGGATACAATAAAAATGTTGTATTTTATTATAAAGATGATTTAGAAGCATTTATATACTGTTGTTGGGACTTTTATAACAGATGTCATTCAGTTGGCAATATAACGTTAGTTTCGACATTACCTTGGTCTAAGTCTAGAGACTTAGATGATATGTATCAAATAAAGAAACAAATTCATAATAGTTTAAATTGCGATGAACAATATGACAAAGTAATGATTATATCAGGGTATTACGTTCCTGTATTTATTGTCAAATTACTGAAATATTGTATCACTTTAGTAAAAAATCAAAAGCCTGATTACAACAAAGTTTATCAAATAATAAATGATTGTATATTATAGCAATATTAATTCAAGAAACCTTATCTTATGTAAGGTTTCGTTTGTTTATTTGTTGTTTTTGAAGACATTTTGCGTATTTGATAGATTAGTACGCTATTAGTAAAGGAGTAAAAATAAAAACAAATAAAAACAAAATCAAATAAAAACAAATAAAAGCATAAAAACAAAAACCTTATACAAAGCTAAGGTTTTATAATGGTAAAGTGTCAAACTTGTAATATAAGAAAAGCTACTGAAAAATATCCTTGTGAAAATTGGTATCCTAATGAATATAATCCAGAAACTGCCTGTCATAATAAGGTTAATTTATGTAAACGTTGCATGAATCCTAATAATGTGTATGCTTGTGATTTACATAAAAGCGATATTCAATATATTTATTGTGAATATGCAGGATATAACGTTAACGATTCTCCTGTTTATTATTCTTTTGGTGATGCTGGTGTTCGTCGTGTTCAACAAGTTAATTGCAAAAATTGCGGAACTCTTTTTAACGCTTGCAATATCCATAAAAATTCGTCACCAAAAAAAATGTCGTTCATCACATAAGAAATCCTAATTTATTCAAAATTGAAAAATTTCACGTTAGCAATTCCTTATAAAAAAATGTCAATTTCAACAGCAGCATTACGTGGCGATTTTAAATCAGTTAAAGATTTATGCGAATCTGGCGTTACAGACGAACATGCGGATTTAGCATGTGCAAATGCAGCCCGCAATAATCATACAGAAATCGTGAAATATTTACATTCTAAAGGTTTTAATTGCGGTTCAGACGTATTTTATAATGCAGCTAGAAATGGAAATTTAGAATTAATGCAATATTTATACGATAACGGTATAGATTTTAATGAAGAAACCATCGCTGTTGCAGCAAAACATGGTAAGCTAGAAGCAATGAAATTCTTACGAGAAAAAGAATGCCCTTGGGACTGGACCACTTGCGGATCTGCCATTGATAGAAACCAACTAGAATGTTTGAAATATGCATATGAAAATGGTTGCGAAATAAACGAAGAAGCTATTGAGTATGCTTTAGAAGATGAAAATGAAGAAATTATTGATTACTTAAGATCCATCGGATTAATAAATGATCAAAATTAATACGATAATAAACAACATAAAAACCTAAAAAATTAATAAAAAGTAACGTAAACAAAAACAAACAAACCTTACATAAGGTAAGGTTTTATTTAAAAACAGTATCAGATCTATATTAATAATTATTTTTAAAATGGATATTTTTATAGTTAACTTTATAGTACAATTTTTTATACTTTTTATATACATAAAAAACCTGAATTTTTTTTGAATCAATTTTGTAAAACTAAACACAACATCAACTTGTTGTGTAGGACTTTTAAAAGTTGTTGAAAAAATTTTTTTAGTCATATTTTAAAAATATAAAAACGAATTTTATTAGATATAAATTATATTAGAAAAAGTTGAAAAAAATATAAAAAAATTAGTAAAAAAATATAGGCTAAAAATTCACCAATGTTTTTTCTTTTATTTTTAAATTTTAAAGTGGAACAATTTTGTTTCAGTTCGTTCTAGTTTGTTCCACTTTAGTGTTTATAGTATTGTTATTATATTACAAAAAAACGCAAAAAATATATTTTGAGTTCCACTTTGTTGTATTTTGATTTAAAGAATTAATATTATGAATACAATAGTAAAATGGAATGCAATAATTGTAAAAAAATATTTAAAACTAATTCTAGGTATAGTTCTCATATAGAAAAATGTAATATTTCTTTAAAATGTATAATTTGTTCAAAAGAATTAAGTTGTAAATCAGCTTATACTAGACATATTAATAATTGTAAACAAGACATAAACAAATTGTTTCAGAAGGAACAAGAAACAAAACTAAAAGAATTAACTCATGAATTCAAATTAAAAGAACAAGAATATAAAATGAAGATCGATTCTTTAGAAAAAGAACTGCATCAAAAAATCACACATTTTGAAAATCAAATTGAAAATGAACGTAAACTATTCAACTCTCAACTCAAACAACGAGAAAGTGACGTTCATATTCATCATATGAAAAAAGAACTTAAAGCAAAAGCTAACAAGACAAATAAAACCACAAATTATAATGTCATTATCAATAATAATTTTTCAGGAGGAATATCATTCGAAGAAATTTATAATGACTTTCTTAATTACTATTTGAAAAATCCTTTTATAGTTTCTGAAAAAACATTTCATAAATTCCTTATCAATAGCGACCATTTAAAACAAAATATTACAGTCAACGACTTTGCAAGAGCTATAACGTCGTATTATGATAAAGATGATAATATTACTGTCAAAGATCATAACATGAAAATGATCTCAAAAAAATCTATCAACTCTATTAATCCCGAATTAAGCGATAAAATGATTCAATTTACAGACAACTCAGATAAAGATGATTTCGAAAAAGATAAAAGCAAAATTTTTATTAATAATGTAATACTAAATAAAAATACGGAATCAACTCTATTTAAAGAAGTAGAACAAAAGGTTTATAATCAACTCAAAACAATTCTTCCTAATAATGTGACTCTTGAAAAATTACACAAAATTCTTTGTACTATATGCGATAATATGATTATAACATGTGCTTTATCTTCATGGCAAGATATTGGTTATAAACTTGGAAAAGAATTATCGAGTCATCGTGTCGTTTTAGATCCTACAGGAATTACTGTAGATAATGTTTTTTATAGAAAAATGGACTTTGTACAAATTCTAGCACATATAATTTTTTCACTGATAGATGATAATAAAAAAATACTTATTCATCTAATTTATTTGCAAGAGTTTGATAAATCAAGATATACAATACTTAAAGGTGATGAACTTAAAAATTGGTTAGACGATAAGTCTAATTGTACTCCAGATTATATTCAGAACGAACTATTTTTAGGTATTGATAATGCTATAAATTATTTAATCTAGATTTGTACTATAAAATTCACAATGAGCGATTATGAAATAACCAATTCCGGTCCTATTACAAAGACTATTCCTGATAGTAATGGAAGAATTTGGTATAATCCAAAATTAAATAAAACTGTTATTGACGATCCACAGTTTATACAATTGAAGAAAAATCTAAATTGAATAAATGTAATAATAATACTTGAAATTTAGTATAAAAACCTTAGCCATTGTAAGGTTTTTTGTTTTTTTTGTTTTTATTGGTTTTTTGTTTTTATTGGTTTTTTGTTTTTTTTGTTTTTTTTGTTTTTTATTAATGACACTAATTTTTATTTGTTTTTATTTATGCTTTAACAAGTACAACAAGATCGGTTTTTTTCATACTTTTTATGATATCAAGGGTTAATTCTGGTTTTCTGCCTATGAAAGCTTGAATATTTTCACCTACATAAGCCTTCAATTCTTCAACCTTCATTTTATTAGCTTGACTAGAAGTTAAAAATTTATTATCGACTTTTGGCTGTAAAACTATTGGAACTGCAACTGGAGCTTTTGCTTTTTTAGGAGATTTTCTTCCTTCTGGAAAGTAAACGTTTTGTTGTTCTTCTGTCATTTCTTTCCACATTTTACTAAGCTCAGCTCTTAATTCCACATCATTAGCAAATACTTTAGCTTGCGCTTTCCAAGTTTTTCTTTGTTCGCTGGAAAATTTAACAAAACCTGTAGCTGCTTTCTTTGGTAATGGGTTACCATTTTCGTCCACTTTGTCTTTTTTATTGACATTACGGACTTTAAGTTCCATACCACCTAAGATTTTTTCTACAGTTTTCATTAAGTCTTCTTCGCTAATATCAGATTCAAATTCTTTCTTTAAACCTTTAACAAATTCTTTAGTATAAGCTTTTGCTAATTGAGTGTCAAAGACTGAATCGTTAGATTTAATAGGGATTAAATAAGTAGTAGACATTTGTGTGAGTTTGTAAATAATTAGTTATTTGAAACTATAGTGGCAAACGTCTAGAAATTCAATTTTAACCCAAAATTTACGTTTAATTTTAAATTTTTGATTATACTAGCTTTAGTCAGTCATGTAATAGCTAAAATTATGTCAATTTTGTTAAAATTGAAAAATCACGTCTTAAATGACTCGCTAAAATCTTGTCCAAAAATGTCTCATCTAAACGATACTACTGATACTACAGATAATATTACCGATGTCAACGTTATCAGCAAATACTTTTACAGCTGTAAGTCTATTTTTAGGATTAAAATGAGTAAAAAAAGCCTATATTCCACTGCTCTTTTAGCCGACGGAGAATTAACAGCTAAACTTATTGCAAAATGCGTTGGTTATAACAAGACTATCGCTGACATGTGCTCAAATTGCGGAGGAAATACCCAATGGTTTGCCTATTATTTTAAACACGTAATCGCAATTGAAAAAGATCCTAACGAGTTTGCTCGCGTAGTAAATAACATGAACATTTACGGTTATAAAAATATCACATTTCATAACGACTCATGTCTTAATGTGGATATTCAAAATGCTGATGTCGTATTTTACGATCCAGAATGGGGTGGAAGTGATTATAAAAAAATAGAAAAACTTGAATTGCGCTTAGACGATAAAAATATCCTAGACATTATAAACGGAACAAACGGAACAAACGGAATAAAAACAACAAATAAATTAATCGTACTAAAGCATCCTTATAACGCTATAATTCCTGATGGAGGAAAAACAATCATTTTTAAAAAACGAAACCGCTTCGGTGAAAAAGAATTTTATAGACTTACTTTTTATAACGTTGACTCCGCAATACTTCAAGACGTTTATTATCTAAAATAATTTAAAACCCACGTGGAAAACCTTACGTTGTGTAAGGTTTATAAATTATAGTATGAACTTGATATAAAAAAATTAAAAGATTTTTTTAGAAATTATTTTTGAAATGTATAAAAGTTAAAATTTTAAAAAGTCAAAAAATCATGTTTTCTAAAATTTACAGGCGATTTTTATATAATTGGATAAAATTGCGGATCTTTGTATAAAGTTCTTTTTATAAGATGAAATATAACATATACTTTTTAAGATAACGTAAATAATTTGACCAAATTTGCGCAATTATGTAGAATATGTTCTTTTTATTATTAGGTGTTAACTTAAATAATTAAAACAATTTAAATATTATCGTGTAATTTACAATTTAAAATCAGCGTGGAAAACTTTACATTGTGTAAAGTTTCTTGTTTGATCAAAAATCAAATTTCAACAATTTATAAGAATTTTAAAATTATATTATCAACTATATCATCTGGTAAATGAGTAGTTTTTAAAAATTCTACTCGTTCTTTTTTTAATTTGCTCTCCATTTTTATATAAACATTATATACTATTTTTAATTGTTCTTCAAAAGATAATAGGCCACCTTTATTTTCGATCTTAATACCGTTAAGATCGTTCATTGTTAGATTGTCAATTTTTTGTGAATCTAGAGAATTTACGTTTATACTATAAACGTTCAATCTATTTTCAGTACAATTTTCCAACTCAATTGTTGAATATTCTGGCAATATATAATTTAATGCATACCTTAATCTATCAGGTCTAGTAACGTTATAATAGAAAAAATCATCAAGAAAAGTCATTAATATTTCTTGAGCAACTACACTTATATTTATGTCACTCACAAATAAATTAGTTATATGAAATCCAAGAAATTCTTCGAATGAGTATTTGTTGCAATACTTTTTTTCTTCTTCTTGATTGAAATGATTACCCATATGAATTCCTGACTGTCCATCCATCCATATGAATAGATACTTGTTACATTTTGGATAACAAGGTCTAAAATCATTAATGATTTTTTTGATCACTGGATTATTTGAATTCTGTTTTAAAACTGTATACAAACTATTTTTCTCATTATACTCTTCATAGGTAGTATAATTGTTGTCATAAGAAGCTGGAAAGCATTGCATGATTAATTCATCAGTTAATAATTCAGATGTTACTTGATCATATTTATTGGATAAATTGTTTTTAAAGACAGAAAAATTACCAATTTCTCTTGGAATTGGTATATGATGACTTTTACAAAACTTTTTGACGATATCCATTATTATGTTGATATTTAAAATCGTCATAATAAATCAATTTTCGAATAAAGATTTTAATAATGACTGTATCACTACAATATTTTTGAGTTTAAATATATCTTATTAAAATTGGATTCTCGTTTTTAGTTATTCTTAAATCTGAGTGTAATAAACAATTGGAAAGTTTAGTAAATAGAGTGTTCAAAGTGTAATAAAAAACTTTACCTTGTGTAAAGTTTTTGTATTGATCAAAAATCAAATTTCAACATGTCTATAAAAACTTGAGATCTATTAGGAATTTTAGTTCCATAAACCATGGCCAAAGTTATTAGCAGGACTTGGTGTTTGTTTTAATATTAATTGATTGAGTCTATAATCTTGTAAATGTGGTAAACCTGCAATTTGTGCATGACGACGAATAGTAGCTACTAAACGTTGTAAAACTTGTCTAACTCCAACACGTCCAGCGGTTACAGCACCTTGTTGACAAGGTCTGCCAACACCTACAAATTCAGCGCCTTTTCCAAAAGCTGCTAGAACGTCAGTACCTCTACGAATTCCAGAATCAAACCAAACTCCAAAATTTGGATTAACAGCTTTTACTGCTGGATAAATAATTTCAAGAGCGTCAAGAGTTGAAATACTTTGATCATAGAAGCGTCCACCATGATTAGATACCACAACTCCATCAACTCCATTTGATTGAACTGCTAATGCATCTTCAACGTTAGTAATACCTTTATATAAAATCGGAAGTGCTCCTGTAGCATTTGGCCAAGCTTCAGAAATTGGACTTGTAGAATGAGCTTGTTGTGCATAATAATAAGATGACCATAAAAATGCTCCTGTACCACATCCATTAGCAATACAGTCTGCTTCTGATTTAAAATTATTACCTAAACGTAATCCATTTAACACTGATGGGATTAAGAAAGACCATGCATTGTTAACATTATAGGATGCTTGTAATGTAGGAATTGGCACTGATAATTTAGAAGAAGCATAAGCTAAAACATTAGGATCAGTGGTACCTACACAAGATCTGGATAAATAACATTTATAATTAAAAACAGGATCATTGAACCAACAACCAGCTGCACATGCAGAGATTGGCAAGTTAGATCCATATTGTAACATACGATCAGCTATATGAGAATGACCTGCATCTACTGTATACATTAATACTGAATAGCCTGCAGCTTTTGCGGAAGCCATAATAGACATATTAATATCATTATCAGCAGTTGTGTATATTTGGAAAATACCAAAAGGAGCACCAGTAGCAGTGGAACTTGCATATTTCTGTCCTGCTAAATTAACAGTATTTGCACCTGCATTTAATGCACCAGTAGTAAAATAATATTGATTATTAGTACAAGCTTGACGAAGAGCTGAAACAGATGTTTCTGCTAAAACAGATTGACCGACAACACAATTAGCATCGGTAGCTCCTTGATTAGATGTAACAGTATGAGCTTTTGGACCGTAATAACTGTGAGCAGCAAAAGGTGTTAAATAAATAGGATTTGGAGTATTTAAAGTTGTTAATCCTAATGGAATTGCACCAGTTGTTGATGATAATTTAAGTTGTAAAGACAAATCAAATGGTGGAATTTGAACACCAGAAAGTGTTTGCCCTTGGGCTTGTCCTGGATAAGGTTTGGTAATTGGACCTGTTAATCCATATGCTCCAGAATATGATGTTGTATTTAGTGGCATTATACGGTATCTACGGAGAGCACGAATATTTTCCCAAGTAGTATCACCACGACCATCTCCTGCATCAACTTCATCAAAATAAGCAGCTGAATATTTATTTGTATTATTTAAAGCAGCTTGACGTAAATCAGTATGATCTATAGGTACAGGACCATTTGGCCAATCAAAACCAACAGCTTGCGCTGGTAATAAAGTACCTGGAATATCAGCCCAGCCATTTGCACCACGAATTAAATATTCGTTCATTAATCTTGAATATTGATCAGATCCATTACATAATGCTGCTTGAGTTGATGTATTAATATTTGGAATTAAATTAGGTTCAGTAATCGCTGCTGCTGCTCGTAAACTTGGAATTGCAATTAATTCAGTATCACGAGTCATCATATCAGAAATATCACCATTAATACGATATGCACGACGTCCTTCATTGACAGATTGTGCAACTCCTGTTGACACTAAAGGAGTTGCTCCTACACCTGTTGCACTATATTGAGTATTTGCAGATAGCTGATTAATAGTAGCAGGATTGTTAAAATAAACAACTTGTGATGACATTTATTAATTATATAGAAAATATTTTTTTTCTTTACTTGTAATAAATGTCAATTTCTGTAAACGATATTTTATCTGGAAAAGTTATATTAGATTTACCTGATCAAAAAGTAAACTTTCCATCTTCTTCTGAAATTTCATCAGAATCTAATGATACTCACATTATTTTTTCAATCGAAAATAAAACTTCTCATCAAATTTCATTCGATTGTGATGACGGTATTGTTTTTAAATCAAAAACTGCTACTATTACTCCTCATTCAACATTTGTTTATGCTCTGTCAGTTTATTCTAACTCTGAAATTCATCTCGTACAACATTCTCCTGCTTTATCTCAAGACTATACTTTTTAAGAAATCAAGAATTTCCATGTTCCGCATTTATTTTATTTTGAAAATTTAAACCTTAGCCATTGTAAGGTTTTTTTTATTTTTTGATTTTGATTTTTTGATTTTTGATTTTTGATTTTTGATTTTTGATTTTTGATTTTTGATTTTTGATTTTTGATTTTATTATTAGATTTTTATTATTGTTTTATTTCTTGAATCTTACAAAACTCTCCTGCATGTACACTAATTTCACATGGGATGAAATCTTTGTCGTCATGCATGATATCTTTTATTGCATGTTCTAAAAGATCAATATCCACATCACTACATGTGAAAATTACTTTTTCTTCATGAGTTCCAACAGATAAATAGTGTAAA
>JACCDO011081737.1_pt1 | contig 13046 bp, 2 predicted proteins | sample 7446101 | NCBI WGS metagenome assembly JACCDO01 (sample SAMN15323440, study PRJNA562643) | freshwater metagenome | isolation source: river surface water | place: USA:Blue River Watershed | collected 2017-08-16
AATGATAATCAAATAATTAAATTTACAGATGAATATAATCTAAAAGTAATAAAAGACAATATTACAATAATTAGAATAATATTAAAATATAAAAATGTAACTAATCTAGAAATATTAGATTTATATGATAAATTATATTCGTATTCTAAAAATTATGAAGGAATATATAGAGATGGCACCAATGACAATTTATATTCAAAATACAATATAATATTTGGAAATAATAATTTTCAAAATTATTTTGTTAATAAATTTATTGGTAAATTCACAATTGAAACATTTTTAAATTTAATAACTTTGTTAAGATTTATTTTAGAAAATATTGATAAATATCCAAAATCTATTAATTTTTCAAGTACAGATGATAATGAACTAAATAAAACAACAAAGAAAATAATAAATGACACAATAAAATATATGAGAGAATGTAAAAATTCTGATTTGGATATTTTAATTTTAAATATAACTAAAGAATACAATATAGATTCCAATAATTTTATAAATAATTTTACCCAAATGCTTAAAATATTTAATTATGGATTATCCAATAAATTTGATTTAAAAGAATTAAATATATACAAAAATGATGTTAAGAGATTTTGGTTTTTACTTAATAAAATTTATGTGAATTTACAAAGTATAAATCAAAATTTATGTGAGTATATTGATGATAAATCTATTGATAAATCTAAAGAAATTAATCAACCAATTACTTTGGAATTATTAGAAAAATTTAAGAAAAAATATAAAATTATTAAAAAACCTACTTATTTATAAATTTTAAATTATAAATAATTTAAAAAGACAAAATATAATTCGTTTTAAAGTATATTATTATTTATAATAATATATTTAAATTAAGATGGGAAATAAAACTAAATCAAAAACTTCAAAATCAACTTTTCCAAATGATTTGGATAAAAATAATACTAATACTAATACTAAAACTATAACTAAAACTAATACACCTAAAATATCAAGTGAATCTAACAAAACAATATGTTTAAATATGATAGTAAAAAATGAATCTCATATTATTAAAGAAACCCTAGACTGTATTGTAAAATATATTGATTATTGGGTTATTTCTGATACTGGTTCTACTGATGGAACTCAAGATTTAATCAAAAATTACTTTAAAGAAAAAAATATTCCTGGCGAATTAGTCGAACACGAATGGAAAAATTTTGGTTATAATAGAACAAAAGCTTTAGAATCGTGTTATAATAAAACAGATTATGTACTGGTAATTGATGCGGATGATTTGATTGTTGGTGATTTTAAATTCCCCAACCCAATGAATGCGGATGAATATCTTATTACTATTGGAACTGATTTTGTTTATCAAAGATCTCAAATATTTTCAAATAGATTAAAATGGAGATACCGAGGTATTTTACACGAATATCCTGAATGTACTGATAAAAAAAATATCAATAGAATGCTAATCCAAGGAAATTATCATTTTGATTCAAGAAGAATGGGTGCAAGAAGTCAAGATCCTGAAAAATATAAGAAAGATGCGGAAGCTTTTGTAAAAGCAATAGAATCAAAAGAAGAACCAGAATTATACGGGAGATACTGTTTTTATGCTGGTCAAAGTTTTAAAGATTCTAATGATTTTGTCAATACAATTAAATATTATAAAAAAGCTATTGACCATGGTGGATGGAATGAAGAAATGTATATTGGATGGATGGAAATTGGTTTGGCTAAGATTAAATTAAAACATGATAAAAAAGATATTATTGATGCATTTTTAAATGGATTTAAAATAATACCGGATAGAATTGAATGTTTATTTTATTTAGCAGAGTATTATTTAGTAAATCAAGATATTTTGAATGCATATAAAACAATTAAAGTCGCTTCTAAAATAAAATTTAATGAAAAATATGTTTTATTTTGTCAAAAAAATATTTATGATTACAGATTAAAAGAATTAACATTTGGTTTATATGAAGCTATATTGGATACAAATACTGAAATCCCGGGATTAACTAAAGAACAAATTAAAACTAATTCAGATGAATTGTATAAATTTTTAACTGAAAATCCAATTGTTCCACAAACTGTTGTACAAAAAGTTATTGCATTTAGAAATCAAAAAAATCTTAAAGATATTGTCATGTTAGATGAATATGATTTTTATCCAAATTTTGATACATATGGTAATGATATTGGACACTTTCCTTTTCAATCTATCGAAGAATTAGCTGAAATTGCTGAATTATATCCTGATTGTGTTGGGTTTAATTCATGGGGTTATCTTAAAAATAAAATTAATCCATCTGACCAATTTATTCATTTGGCTAATCAATTTCATAAACAAGATGGTCTTTTTGTTAAAAAATCTTATCAACAAGCCAATACTAATAAAGAAGAAAAAATTAATGAACTAATCAAATACAATGAAGAATTAGTTAATAAAATTACTGAAAATATCAAAAAGAATAAATCAAAACCAATCCAAGATAAAAAATTAACTTTTACTGTTACAACTTGTAAACGATTTGATTTATTTGAAAAAACATTAAATTCATTTATTAATTGTTGTAAAGATATTGATTTAATTGATGAATTTATTGGAATTGATGATAATTCTTCTAATGAAGACAGAAAACAGATGAAAAAATTATATCCATTTGTTAATTGGGTTTTTAAAAATGAATCAGAACGTGGTCATCTTTCTAGTATGAATATGATTATTGATTTAGTCAAAACCCCATATCAATTACATATTGAAGATGATTGGTTATTCCTTGAACCAGCTGAATTGATTAAACCCGCATTAGAAATTTTAGAAACAAATCAATCTGATTATTCAAAATTTAAACAAACTGATTTGAATTCTAATGATAAATTTGATTTTGAACAAAAGAAAATTGCTCAAGTACTTTTTAATAAAAACTATACTGAAGTTGAAAATCATGTTGTTCAAGGAGGATATTATTTTGAAACTCCATTGGGTTCAAAGTTTATTGTTCATGAACATTTTAATCCAGATACACAAAAAGAAATTTATAATCAAAAACTTATTAAATATCAAGCCTGTTGTGTTTATTGGCCACACTTTTCTTTTAGACCTAGTATTCTTAAAACATCTATCTATAAAGAATTAGGTTATTATGATAATACTAATGGATTCTTTGAAAGAAATTATGCTGATAGATATTTTGCTTCAAATTATATTTCAACATTCTATGATAAAGTACTTTGTAGACATATTGGTAAATTAACTTCTGAATCTAATTCTAATAATGTTAAAAATGCTTATGCGCTTAATAATGTAGAACAATTTAATCCTATCCAAAATAATCCTAAATCTGAATCTGAAGCTGAATCTAAAGCTGAATCTGAATCTGAAGCTGAATCTAAAGCTGAATCTGAATCTGAATCTGAATCTGAATCTGAAGCTGAATCCGAATCTGAATCCGAATCTGAATCTGAATCCGAAGCTGAATCCGAATCCGAATCTAATGGATCAGATGATTTTTCAAGTATTTCGTATAAAATCGTATGTATAAATTTAAAAAGAAGACAAGACCGTAAAACTAAATTATTAGATGAATTTGAAAGGGAGAATATAGATGAATATGAATTCTTTGAAGGAATAGATGGAAATACTTTAGAACCAAGTATTGATTTATACAATTTATTTAAATCCAATGATTTTAATTATAGAAAAGGATTTATTGGTTGTGCATTATCACATTTAAGTTTATGGAATGAATTAGCAAATTCTGACACGGATTTTTATTTGATAATGGAGGATGATATTACACTAAGTGAAAATTTTAAACAAAATCTTGATAATACATTAGATTTGATGTTAGAAGATACCAATATTGATATATTATTTTTAGGATATCATATGTATACACAAAATCGTATAAATAACCAGAATAAATATTATTCAACAGATTATTCAAATATTAAAATAGAACCAATAAATATGGATAATTATATTGGTGGATTTTTTGGATATATAATAACAAAATCAGGAGTAGATAAATTGATTAAACAAATTGAATCAGATGGTATTAAACATGGAATAGATTATTTGGTAAAAATTAATCCAGAATTAGTTATTAAAGAAACCCAACCATTTATTATAAATTCTACTTGGGTTGAAGACTCTAATTCTTCAGTTGATTCTGATATTCAAAGAAATTGGACAGGATTTGATTTTACTAATATATTTTCTAATCCAAATAAAAATTTAACAATTGGATTTAATACTAATCAAATGGGTGAAAGAGGAACAGAAATTGCTTTATATGATTATGCATTTTATAATCAACAAATTTTAAATAACAAAAGTATTATTTTTTATCCTAAAAATTCTCCTAACAATTGTGATGAAGTTATTAAAAAATTTAAGAAAGTATTTAAATGTTATGCTTATTTAAATTACTCTGATATTGACCAAATTGTTTTGGATGAAAATATTAATTTAGTTTATAATATTAAATATGGTATTGCAGATTCCAATACTTTAAATAATTGTCCTTGTATTAATCATGGAGTTTTTCATCCTGAACCACATGGATACAAATATGCTGTTCTAAGTAATGCTACTAATAATAAATTTGGTTCTAATTGTGAAGTTGTCCCTCATATGATTAATATGCCAGAATGTGAAGAAAATTTAAGAGATGAATTAGGTATTCGTCCTGATGCAATTGTTATTGGTAGACATGGAGGATTTAATTCATTTGATATTCCATATGTTCACGAAGCAATCAAAAATTATTTAGAAACACACGATGAATCAAATCCAAATATTTATTTCTTATTTTTAAATACTGAAAAATTTTATAAACACCCTAATATAATTTATTTAGACAAAATTATTGATACATACGAAAAAGCTAAATTTATTTGTACATGTGATGCTATGATTCATGCAAGTAATTTAGGTGAAACATTTGGTTTAGCCATTGGTGAATTTAGTTTTTATAACAAACCAATTATAACATCTATTTCAAATGTAGTTAATTGTCATTTAGATATTTTAGGTGATAAAGCTATATTATATAATTCAAAAGAAGATTTATATACAATATTTAAAAATATTAAACAAATAATATCATCAAGAGATTTTTTAAATGCATATACAAATTATACTCCTGAAAAAGTTATGGAAAAATTTTATAATGTGTTTTTAAAAGAATATGATGAAAATTATAAAAATATGAAATTTTATAGAGGAATAGATTATGGAGACCATGATATCGGATTTATTGGTAAAAAGAATTTTAATCAAATGTTTTGGGATTCTATACAACTACCCGATGCAAAATGCTTTAATACTGTTGGTTTTGTAAAAAATTCTTTTGATTTATCCAATACAGCTGTTTCTCCTTATTTTTCAAATAACGATGGTATATGGGTTATAACTAATAGACTAACCAAATCAAATAAAATTAGAGTTAAAATGTTATGTAATTGGGCTGATTCAAAATCACTTTGTGATGAATGGAATTGGATGAGTAAAGGGGATTATAAATGGAATGATTTGGAAATAACTTGGGAGGATAATGATATTGATTATTATGTGATAATTAATAAACCTCTTCCCAATGCTCATTACATTCCATCAAAAACTATTGTTTATCAAATGGAACCTCAGTGTAATAATCCTGACCAATATTGGGGAGTTAAAACTTGGGGTGAATGGGCTAATCCAGATCCTAACAAATTTCTTCAAGTACGTACTTCTCAAACACATTTAAATAATGTTCTATGGCAATTTTCTTTAACTTATAATTATTTTAAAACAGAACCAATTATTAAATTTGAGGCACGTAGCAATATTATTTCATCAATTTGTTCTTCAAAATATTTTGACCCTGGACATATCAAACGTATTGATTTCCTTAAATATATTGAAGAACAAGAGGACCCCGATGTACAATTACATATTTACAATAGTGATAATATTCATGAATTTAAATCATATCAAGGTCCTCTAACTCCTTATGTAGATAAACATTTGGGTATTCTCCCATATAAATATTATTTTATGTGTGAAAATAATCCAGAACCTAATTTTATTACTGAAAAAATGTGGGAACCAATTATTTCTGAAACACTAGTATTTTATTGGGGTTGTCCTAATATTTCCGAATATATTAATCCCAATGCTTTTGTTCAATTAGATATGAATGACTTTGCTAAATCTTTTGAAATTGTTAAAAATGCAATTAAAAATAATCTTTGGGAACAAAGATTACCTTTTATTAAAGAAGAAAAACGTAAAGTACTTGATTATTATAACTTCTTTCCTACTCTTGAAAGAATTATTAAACAACAAAATAAAAACTAAATAAAACTAAATAAAAGTAAAATTAACTTTATTCTAATAAAAAAACATTTTTGGTTATAAATTTAAATTTTGAATTAATATTTATTATATCTTTTGCTCTAAAATAAATTTTTACTAAAATTGGAATTGAATATCTTTTATTTATATCTATTAAATAATCCATAATTTTTTCTTCATGTCCATTAATATCTATATTTATTATTGATATTGATTCTTTTGATAGTTCTATATTTGATAATAAATTATCTAATATTTTTTTATAATCAATCTCGTTATCAAACTTACAAGAATCATCATTACCGTTGGATTTTAAATCAATTTGTTCAATATTATCACAATTATCCCGATAAATTTCATTAAAATATTCATTTGTTTTATTTGTATAAACTTTACTTGAATTACGTGAAGAATAAACTGAAAATTTATTTAAACTAGTATTTAATTCAATAAAAATTTTATTTACATTTAGATATTTATCTAAGACTTGTAACAAATTCTTATTTATTAAAGAATATTCTTTCCAATATTGTTCACGTTTATCTTCGTTTTTAATTAATATTTTTTCATTTCCAATATCTATTATTTTAAAATGTGATTCAATATATTCACGATATAATTTTGATACAGTTGAAAAGGTTGACATCAACATCGAATAATATTTGTATTTTTGATACATTGTTAATATATCGTCATGAACATAATAAGGTAAATGTCTGCAAGTAAATTCACCTCCAACTCTTATACAAATCTCTTGGTCAATATAATTTTTGTTGTATAAACAAAATGTTGTATCAATTCCAGCCCAATACATTTCTCTTTCGACATCATCTATTCTATTTTGCCAATTTTGATATTCCCATTGGTAAATCGATACTCCAAACATGTAATCTGAATTTTGATACATTTTGTCATAATCATCTATTTTTATTGCAAAACCTACTTTGGTTGCTTTGTATTTATCTGATAAATTTGATAAAATATCTATAAAATTTTTTGGTAAATCTTTGTTAAACTCTAAATCTGGGTCGGTAATAATATATTTTTCTGGTAGGATCTTGTATATATGAGGATTATATCCTTTACTTATTCTAGGACCTAAATTTTTATTATTAATTACTTTTATTTTATCACGTGTTGATATTTTTTTTAAATATTTAAGTGTTGGAATATTAGTACTTTCATTATTTAATATCATTACAGTGTTTAATAAATTTGGATTAATATTAAATAATTGTTTTAATGTATTTTCCACATATATATGATTATTATAACATGGAATTATTATCGGAATACCCATAAAATATGTTAAGTTAGATATAATTATTATATAATAATTATATTTTTAATAAACGAATTTTTTTCTTATAATATTGTTAATTTTTATAATATAATCCAACTTCTATTTTTTATTAACAACATATTTATAAGGTCCATCTCCTTCAATATTAATGTCTGATTTTGATGGTTCAACATCAATATTTGCTCTTTGTCCATAAACTGTCCAGTAAAATCTTCCTGATGGACCGTAAACTTTAAATTTACCATTTGAAACTTTTGATGTTGCATATGTAGGAATTACATAATCATCCCAAGAATCATCTAATTCATCGTATTCATCCGGTATAATTGGAGTTACTTGAACTGTAAAGTTATATGCAAAATGTTTAACATATTCGGGTAAAACTATTTGAATTGATCTATTATTTGAAATTTCACTTTGACCTCTATAATAAACACCTGCTTCAGGACCTTCTAAACAAGCATGCACTAAATATTTAGATGGGTCTATTGGATGCTCAATTACGAATGTCTTGGTTGTATCATAAAATAATTCAGATGTAGATGTATTGTATAAAACTGTACCTGTTGGACCTCCACTATATATATCTCTTAAAGGATTTACATAAAATCCGGAATTACTTGAATTTAATATAGCTCCACTTGCATTTAATACAATACTATTGGCTGATTGACCAGAATAACCTGCAAATGAACCAATTGCAACTGATGATGCACCTTGTCCAGTATAACCAGCATAATAACCAATTGCAACTGATGATGCACCTTGTCCAGTATTACCAGCAAGATTACCTATTGCAATACTATTGGAATTTTGACCTACTCCTGCGTTATTACCAATACTTATTTGAGTAGTTCCAACTGCCCAAGAACTTGTTGTATTATTCCAATAAACATAATTTCCATAAGATGAACCTTCAATACTTAAAAATCCTGTTGGACCTCGAGGACCTGTTGGACCTGTGTAACCTGTAAATCCTGTATAACCTGTTGGACCAGTATAACCTGTGTCACCAGTATACCCGGGACCAGTTGGACCTGTAAACCCTGTATAACCAGTATAACCTGTGTCACCAGTATACCCGGGACCAGTTGGACCAGTAAACCCAGTATAACCAGTAAACCCAGTATAACCGGTGTCACCAGTATACCCGGGACCAGTTGGACCAGTAAACCCGGTATAACCAGTAAATCCAGTAAATCCAGTATATCCAGTAAAACCTGTATAACCTGTTACACCAGTATATCCAGTAAATCCAGTAAAACCAGTATAACCAGTATAACCTGTAACACCAGTATAACCAGTAAAACCTGTAAAACCTGTATAACCTGTTGCACCAGTGAATCCGGTTCTACCAGTATAACCAGTATAACCTGTAAATCCAGTAAAACCAGTAAAACCTGTTGTACCAGATGGACCTGTTGGACCATTTGCCAAAAATCCATAAGATATATTTGAAATCATCGACCCAGTATTATTTGATATACGAACATAACTATATAATGCACTTGTACCAGCATTTAAACCATATGTAATTATAGTAGTACCATTTTTTGTAAAAAGAACACCATTTGATGTTACTGCAATTGAAAATGTATCACCTACACTATAAGTAACTCCATTAGTACCACTTGAAGTTGAACAAATAGCAGTTCTTGATGCACCAGTACCTCCATAAAAATTAATTACATAACTATCAGTTGCAGAGGATGGACTTGTTGATAAACCTACAGTCATATATAAACCCGTATCAACAATACTTGGTGCTGCTCCAACAGTAAAAGTCATAAATGTAGAGTTAAAAGGATATGCTTCAATTGTTTGTGCAAAACCAGTAACTCCTGAAATTGATTTAACTGTATTGGATGTTAAAGCTAAACTAGAAGATTGGGTTGTTAAAGTAAATAATGCAGGACCAGTTGCACCAGTAAAACCAGTATAACCAGTAAAACCTGTAAAACCTGTATAACCTGTTGCACCAGTTGGACCCGGAGCACCATTTAAATTAACATAATAATTTTGTGGACTATTTAAAGAATTAATATCACTTCCTGAATATGATGATGCACCGGTAATTACCATTATTCCATTTGTATCAGATACTTTTGTAAATGAAACAACTGTGGCAGTAAAACTTACTTTAGTTAGTGATAAATCACCAATAACAACAGCATTTCCAGGAGTATATGCAACATTACCATTAACTAAATTTAAAGTAAAATTACTTACAGGATTTCCTAAAATTGGTGCATCAGATGTTTGTGTAAGATATGAATCACCTTTAAGACCTTGAGGACCAGTTGGACCAGTTGGACCAGTAGGACCTGTATAACCAGTAAAACCAGTGTATCCAGTAAAACCAGTATAACCTGTAAAACCTGTTGGACCAATCGGAGCTGTTAAAACTGATGAATACAATTGGCCTCCATAAACACTAGCTAATTGATAAATTCCATAAGTTGATGATACTCCAACACTACTCCATAATTGTGCAGTTGAATTTGATAAATACCAATTTACACCATAATTATTTGAATAATAAATATTTTGAGCACCAAACGGACTAGTTAATCTATTAAATTCTCCAGCTGTTGCTGTTTGATATTGACCTGTTGTATTCATTGAAACATAAGACCAATAATATGTTGATGGTAAAGTAGATACAGCTGTCCATGAGCTACCATAATTCCATGAATAAGCTATACCCCCATTAATAAAAACAGCAGTCTGATATTGTCCAGAACTAGACATTGCTGTTGAATTACATGGTTTATTAGCAACAGAATATTTTGAAGTCCAGTTAACTCCATAATCAGTTGAAACAAAAATATTTCCTTGGAATGTTCCACATGTTTGATATTGACCAGATGCTGAAACTGAAATACCATACACATTTAGAGTTGTTGACGTTGTAGGTTGTGTCCAACTAAGTCCATAATTACTAGATATGAATATATTTCCTCCTGAATTAGAAACAACTGTTTGATATTGACCTGTTGATGACATTGCAATATTTCTTAATGAATCACTACCACCAGTTACAATAACTGTTGTCCAAGTTGTTCCATAATCACTTGAAACGTACACTTTGCCTGATGCAGCTGATGCAGTAATGTATTGACCACTTGATGATATAGCTACTCCATAAAAACTATCTGCACCTACACTTGTTATACTTGTAAAGTTTGACCCATAATTAATTGATAACCAAATGGTACCTGCGTTTATAACACCAACTTGATATTGACCATTTGCAGAAATTGCTACTGCATTCCAATTACCAGTTGGACTAGAATCTATTAACAACCAATTTTTACTATAAGTTGAATAATCATATCCTGGAATACCTGCTGGACCAGTATAACCAGTAAAACCAGTAAATCCTGTGTAACCAGTGTAACCAGTAAATCCAGTATACCCGGTATAACCTGTCCAACCTGTCCAACCTGTAAAACCTGTATACCCAGTGTATCCAGTGAATCCTGTAAATCCTGTGTATCCAGTAAATCCTGTCCATCCTGTATAACCAGTGTATCCAGTGAATCCTGTAAATCCTGTGTAACCTGTAAAGCCTGTATAACCGGTAAATCCAGTATAACCAGTATAACCAGTAAATCCTGTCCAACCTGTAAAGCCTGTATAACCGGTAAATCCAGTATAACCAGTATAACCAGTAAATCCTGTCCAACCTGTAAAGCCTGTATAACCGGTAAATCCAGTATAACCGGTAAATCCAGTAAACCCAGTAAAACCTGTGTATCCTGTGTAACCAGTAAATCCGGTAAACCCTGTAAAACCAGTATAACCAGTAAATCCAGTGTAACCAGTAAATCCGGTAAAACCTGTAAATCCGGTATATCCAGTATAGCCAGTAAATCCTGTATATCCAGTTACACCTGTATTACCAGTATAACCTGTATATCCAGTGAATCCAGTAAATCCAGTGTAACCTGTAAATCCAGTATATCCGGTAAATCCTGTAAACCCAGTGTATCCTGTAAATCCGGTGTAACCTGTTACACCAGTATAACCAGTATAACCTGTAAACCCTGTAAAACCTGTGTAACCAGTATATCCAGTAAATCCAGTGAATCCAGTATAACCAGTGTAACCTGTAAATCCTGTGTAACCTGTTACACCAGTATATCCGGTAAATCCAGTAAACCCTGTGTACCCTGTCCAACCTGTATAACCAGTTACACCTGTATAACCTGTGAATCCGGTAAACCCAGTAAAACCTGTCCAACCAGTATAACCGGTAAATCCTGTAAACCCAGTATATCCTGTCCAACCAGTATAACCAGTATAACCTGTTACACCTGTATCACCAGTATAACCAGTATAACCTGTAAACCCAGTAAAACCTGTCCAACCAGTATAACCTGTAAATCCAGTAAATCCAGTGTATCCAGTAAACCCTGTATAACCAGTAAATCCAGTGTAACCTGTAACACCTGTATATCCGGTAAATCCAGTAAACCCTGTATATCCTGTAAAACCAGTGTAACCTGTGAATCCTGTAAATCCTGTCCAACCGGTATAACCAGTGTATCCTGTAAATCCTGTATAACCAGTGTATCCTGTCCAACCAGTATAACCAGTTACACCTGTCACACCAGTATAACCAGTATAACCAGTGAATCCAGTCCAACCAGTATAACCTGTGAATCCTGTAAATCCTGTATAACCAGTTACACCAGTATAACCTGTAAACCCAGTAAACCCTGTATAACCTGTGAAACCTGTGAATCCAGTGTATCCTGTCCAACCGGTATAACCTGTGAATCCAGTGTATCCGGTCCAACCTGTATAACCTGTTACACCAGTATTACCAGTATAACCAGTATAACCTGTGAATCCAGTGAATCCAGTATAACCAGTAAATCCTGTCCAACCTGTAAATCCAGTGTATCCGGTAAATCCAGTGTATCCTGTAACACCAGTATTACCAGTATAACCTGTGTATCCAGTAAACCCAGTCCAACCTGTATATCCAGTAAATCCAGTAAATCCAGTAAACCCAGTATAACCGGTGTATCCTGTCCAACCAGTATAACCAGTGAATCCGGTAAAACCAGTAAACCCAGTATAACCGGTAAATCCTGTGTATCCAGTAACACCAGTATATCCAGTAAAACCGGTGAATCCAGTCCAACCAGTAAAACCAGTATAACCTGTAAATCCTGTGTATCCAGTAAATCCGGTAAATCCGGTATAACCAGTAAATCCTGTGTATCCAGTAAATCCGGTAAATCCAGTATATCCTGTAAATCCTGTAAAACCAGTATAACCAGTGAAACCAGTATAACCAGTAAAACCGGTGAACCCTGTATACCCAGTAAATCCTGTGTATCCTGTGAATCCCGTAAATCCTGTAAAACCTGTATAACCTGTCCAACCTGTATTACCTGTCCA
>JACCDO011112130.1_pt1 | contig 13046 bp, 19 predicted proteins | sample 7446101 | NCBI WGS metagenome assembly JACCDO01 (sample SAMN15323440, study PRJNA562643) | freshwater metagenome | isolation source: river surface water | place: USA:Blue River Watershed | collected 2017-08-16
CTATAATCACTAATAATACTTGGATCATCTCTTTAGGTCTCTTATTATCTTATTCTATATTCTATATTGACTATAAACCGGTCATAGGCCCGTAGGACTGATGATGGCTTTTTTGTTGTAATTTCAACTTGCAACTTGCAGTGTCAAGTCATTGATAACATCTCCGTTGCTTGCTTTGCAAAAACTGCACGTATTCATACATTGTAGCATAGCAGCAAGCAAGTTGTAGAGTTATTGGGCAAATGGATCGTACCAAGCCTCTCCTTGGACTGCTTTATGGTAGTATCAATGGCATCATGGTATTCACTCACTTACTCACTTCCTTACTCACTCATGCTTCACTCGCTACTGACTCATGTAGGTTATCCCTGTCTCAATGGCATTTTGTTCGATTATATTTTGTGATGTTGCTTTTGAGAAGGTACTACCTTTGTTGGTGAAGATTGTACTATTCTCATCTGCTATTCATCAATTATGCTTTACAATTAATTCTTCATTGCCATTTGCTATTGGACAAGTGCAAGATGCTGGTATGACCACACACTTCCTATTCACTTACTCATACAATCACTCACTTGTCCTTACTCAGGCCTGATCTTCTTGTCTGCCATGGCTGGTGATATAGTAGAGAATATCGATGATAATAAGGATGTTATTGCTACAACATTAGTGATTTTGTCTATTTCTACTGCACTTTTAGGGGTTTGTCTCATTATTATTGGTAAATTAAACTTAGCATCGATTGTACAGGTACTCACTCACTCACTCACCTACTCACTCACTTGTACTTACTCACTCACTCCTATCAGTACTTACCTATGCCAGTAGTTGGGGGTTATCTGGCATTCATCGGGTTCTTTTGCTTTGAAGCTGGTCTCGCCCTTATGTCCGGTGAGGAAGTCTCTTCCATACTTGATTGGTATAAATTCTTGTCAATTGACGCTTTGACACTCATTGCACCGGGGATTGCAGCGGGTGCAACTATGTACTTGCTGCTAAGGAGGCTGCGGTCGCCATTCGTGTTACCGCTATGTATGATAGGTAACTCACTCACTCACCTACTCACTCACCTACTCACTCACCTACTCACTCACCTACTCACCTACTCACTCACTCACTAAGGTGTGGTTATATTGTTCTATATACTGCTGTATGCTACAAAAACTGACCTGGTGTATGCTCGCACCGCCGGTTGGGTGGCACCGCTATCGCCTGCGGTTTCCATCGTTGACTCGGTGAAGTTATTTCAGTTCCGGAATGTGCAATGGGATCTCTTGCCCAAGCAGCTGTTCCGGTGGCTAGGAATGTTCTTAGTTGTTGCTTTCAGCAGTTCACTAGATGTTGCGGCCATTGAGATGGAACTAGGGCTGCCGTTGGACTATAACAAGGTTACTTACTCACCTACTCACTCACCTACTCACTCACTCTTACTTACTTACTCACTCACTCACTCACTCACTCACTCACTCACTCACTCATTCTTACTTACTCACTCACTCTTACTTACTCACTCACTCACCTACTCACTCACCTACTCACTCACTCACTTACTCACTCACTCACTCTACCAGGAGCTACAAACAGTTGGCATATCTAACTTAGTAAGTGGATTACTAGGTGGGTATACGGGCAGCTACATCTTCTCGCAGACCATCTTCACGATGCGCAGCGGCATCTACTCTCGCCTGTGTGGTTACCTCGTCGCAGCACTGGAGCTGCTAGTCATCGTTCTCCCTTACAACGTGACGTCTTACTTACCTAAGTGCTTATTCGGGTCATTACTTGTGTTGATTGCCGTTGATTTGATGTCGGAGTGGCTGCTGGCGTCACGCTTTAAGGTGCGACACTTACTCACTTACTTACTCACTTACTTACTCACTCACTCACTCACTCACTCACTCACTCACTCACTCACTTACTTACTCACCAACTCACTCACCTACTCACTCACCTACTCACTCACCTACTCACTTACTCACTTACTTACTCACTCACCTACTCACTCACTCTCTTACTTACTCACTCACTCACTCACTCACTGCAGATGATGTTCACGGAGTACATCGTGTGTCTGTGCACGTTCTTCAGCATCCAGGTCTTCGGCATCGAGTTGGGGATGATGATCGGCATCCTCGCGGCCATGATTGCCTTCGTATTGACGTACTCGAAAATGCCGTTTGTATCCGTTACCGCGTTGAATGCGTCAACTGTCATGAGGCCGTTTGAAGAGAGAGCCGCGCTTGTTAGCCATCGGGGGAAAATTGTTACTATTACATTACAAGGTACTCACTCACTCACCTGCTCACCTACTGGCTTCCTCACCTACTCACTCACTCACCTACTCACTCACTTACTCACTCACTCACCTACTCACTCTTACTCACTCACTCACTTACTCACTCACTCACTCACTTACTTACTCACCTACTACTGTGTTAGGTTATATCTTTTTTGGCTCAGCAGTGAAGATACTTGAGGAAGTGAAGAGTCACATCACGACCAACAGCGAGAAGGATAGTGGCGAGAGCAAGAGTAGCGGCGACTCGTTGGGTAACAGCCAGAACGGTCGCTTGCAGTACTCAATTAGGTTACTTACTTACTCACTTACTCACTCACTCACCTACTCACTCACTACTCACTCACCTACTTACTTACTCACTCACTCACTCACTCACTCACTCACTCACTCACTCACTCACTCACTCACTCACCTACTCACTCACGCACTGATAGTATGACGCCGAAATTAAATCCGAAAAGGCACGTGCGAGTGTCGAGTCCCAAGGAGGAGTCTACTCACTTGAAGACTCACTCATCTGCGCCAGCTGCGACACTCTACGGGGCTATTGTCGCCAACAGCTATTCCCCTAACAGTGACACGGAGTTGGGCTTCCATCACACGGTACCATCGGTGGGCAGTGGACATGAGGAGAAGTCGCTGCCAAGGTTACTCACCTACTCACTCACTCACTCACTCACTCACTCACTCACTCACTCACTCACTCACTCACTCACTTACTCACTCACTCACTCACCTACTCACCTACTTACTCACTCACCTAACCCACTCACTCACCTACTCGCTCACTCACTCACTCACTCACTCACTCTACTTATAGTGTGTACGAGTTGTCACCGGGTCAGATCAACCGACACCAGCAACATTGGAATAAACAAGTGCGCACTGGGAACAGGAGTCAGGTGAAGTACTTCCAACTAGGTAGTTCCGACGGTATTGAGCTGCCTTCAATCCACACCAACATATGCAGTGAAGGCGACAACACCTCACTGCTGCATGCATCCACGTCACCGGCCTCCCTGCTGCGTGCTGTACTTGAGAGTAATCCCAACGACGAGGTGCAACGGTTAGATGCCATGAGAAGGGACTCGTTAGATCCCATTACAACGGAGTACGTCGTGCTTGATTTCAGTAACGTGCTCGGGGTAGATGCCACAGCAGCGAGGTCGTGCTTCTTGATGTTAACGCAGCTTATGCGTGTGTCAGGTGATTACTCACTCACTTACTCACTCTTACTTACTTACTCACTTACTTACTTACTCACTCACTCACTCACTCACTCACTCACTCACTTACTCACTCACTCATGCAGGCGTTGCCATGACATACAGCAGTCTCCGCAAGGATGTGGAGGTACTACTGCGTTCACATGGTGTGCTGAAAGAGGATGACTTGGTGTTCCCCGCCTTGGATGACGCACTCGAGTGGTGTGAAGAGAAGATACTTGACCGCCTCATCCGCCGACCTAGCACAGCTACTGGTGATGCGACGATGAAGGTGCAGCACTCAGTGAGTATGCGGCAACGGCAAAGCTACCACGGAGCTGCAATGACACCGCTATCAACGGAGTCTTACGCGGACCTGGGTTCCGTTAGTACTAATGCCACACCCATGTCGATGGCGCCGGTGAGACTGATTATTACGAACTATTTAGGTCTTCATGGACAGTTGGAGACGAATAGTCCCGTGTACCAGGCGCTTCGGAGCAAGGTATGCATCCTCTTACTCACTCACTCACTCACTCACTCTCTTACTCACTTACTCTCTTACTCACTCACTCACTCACTCTCTTACTCACTCACTCACTCACCTACTCACTCACTTACCTCCTTGGTTCGATAGATTTTACAGAAATATTTCGTGCGCCACGTGGTCGGCAGCGGGGACGTCATTTTCGACATGGGTCAAATCGCTTCGAAGGTCTTCTTCCTCGAGGACGGCATCGTTGAAACGGTTATATTTGTCGAGGGACGGGATGACCGCACCGGTGACATATGCAATGAAGCCAAGCGGATCAATAAAATATACAGGTACTTACTCACTCACTCACTCGCTTACTAATGCACTCACTCACTCACTCACTCACTCACTCACTCACTCACTCACTCACTAACTCACTCACTCACTTGCTTACTCACTCACTCACCTACTCACTCACTCACTTACTTACTCCCTCACTCAGTGGCGGTATATTCGGCGAGTCTCATTTCTTCCTCGGCGAGGCACATTCCTTGCGCGCCGTGGCCATCAACCAGTCCGTGCTGTGGGTGCTGGAGCGCGAGTCCTACCTCAAGATGTCGGAGCTCGACTCATCCCTGTGTATCTTGGTGCAGCATTGCTTACTCAGATCCCTCAGCGCATCTGCCACCTTGTCTTAGTGTGTTATGCTTGTGTATATTGTAACTAACTCATTGAGTACCTTCTTTTCTTGTCTGTTAACCTGGTGAGTAAGTGAGTGAGTTAGTGAGTAAGTAAGTAAGTAGGTGAGTGAGTAAATAAGCACAAGCGGATATTATTCTTAAGGATAAAAGCATTGGCGTATTACACGCAATCCAGATGAAGTCAGCAACTATTGACCTTTGTATTGCGGTTGGAATTAGTAACTATGAACTCCCAACAACTTATCCACCGGTTTGTCTAACCTAAATTTGTTGAATGTGTGATCTAAAAACATGGTGTCAAGGTCAAGCGAAGGAAAGATGAATGAATTTGATACTATGCCATCTCGTGCATGTTTATTACCATGTTATATAGACGACGACCAGCGTCCAATCCAGGACAAACTACACCTTGATATGGAGATAGTGAAGCTATTATACTAGTGCTATCACCGATTGCAACTAATTCAAAAAGGTGTGCCTCTCCAGGCTTATGATAGCAGTAATATAACATCATCACTGTCTCCATATCCATATCCGGGTATATTCTGGATTGGACACTAATCGCCGTCTATATAACATGTTATTAAACATGCACGAGATGTCATAGTGTCAAATTCATTCATACAAAAATTTTGCAACTAGGATGTCGGAAGGAAACTCTGTTCTTTCCTTCGCTTGAACTTACATATTTTCGACACTTCAACGACTTAGGTCAGGGATTAGTAGCAGTTATTCCGTGACGAAACAACACCAGAAGTTGCCGCCAGTAATAGTAAATTGTGTCGCATTCATAAAGGGAAGAGGCGTGAGTACGCGGAGGTGCATGGAAATACATTATACAAAAATTTTCTTCTAAATCTTCCAACACAGTCGGTGAGACATGTGTATACTCTGCTATTAGCCTCGTTATCGAGTGAGTCCAGCAGAACCGAGTCACTTCGCGCCGTGTCTACGCGCAAGACCAACACTTTCTTCGCTTGTAAATCCAAAAAGATTTATTTCCTTTTCGCGAGAAGCGGATTGGCTTTGGTCGCCATGTTTCCGAGTCGAATTGTGTTACTGACGCTGCCCGACGACGCTAACTGCTCTTTCTCCTCGAACATTTGGAAGGCACTATTTGAGTGAGTGAGTGAGTGAGTGAGTGAGTGAGTGAGTGAGTAAGTAAGTAAGTGAGTGAGTGAGTGAGTGAGTGAGCAAGTGAGTAAGTAGGTGAGTAAGCTACCGAACAAAGGAGCCACGTGTTCCTTTTTTAAATTCTTTCTTTTTAATTTTCCATTCTTCGAAGGACAAAACTTCCTCCGTGAAGTCGTAGTCGTTGCTATCGTTCTTAGCGTTGCTAGAGTGGATTCCAACGGCCATTTCGTTCTGATATTCAAGATAAAGCGTTGACTCGTCAGTGGTAACATCACTTGACCGGGACAGCATTGCATTCGACATGGCACTCAAGGGATTAACCACGTGCTGAATAGTATGTACTTGCTGACTAGCCGTTGCTGCTGCTGCCGTTGAAGTTGCTGCCTTGTCAACATCGTATACGTTGGAATACGAGACTCGCACTAGAGTCTCACTCGCAACGGCCTCATTACTACTATCACACACGTCGTCATTCGTGTCAAAGACATCGTCCATATCTACTTCCTGCTCAACGGACTTCTCTTCATCTATCGCAAGACCTGCTGCAATCACAGGATTTGTGGTAACTGCCAACAACTCTGTTGCTTTCTCTTCCTTTATCCATCCTCGACGCAGTGCATCGTCTCTATTCAAGATAACTTCAACACATACAAGCCAGTAATTCCAAACACGCACCGCGTAATCCCTATTCACCACCAAGTCTTCGTAAACTATTTTCTCGCAGTATAAACTGCCAATCATCACTAAATTTACCCCCAAAACAGTGAAACTCAAGTGGTAATTGTCCACGTACGCCAGAATTCCCAAGAAAATCTCGTAGCAAATCCCGTAGATTTGCACGTTCCACAGGTAGTTCAAGACGATTGAGCTGATGGAGGACTTGTTGCTGAACAAGCAAGCGAGGAAGAGAGAAGTGCAGATTAGGAGCAGAATAGGAGCCACACTGGCGCGGCCAAGGCACAGGATAAACCCTTGTAAGTTGGAATAGTTCCGTTGGAAGCCAACACTTTCCGTGCAAGGACAAGTGTATAAGTAAACAAGAAAGACACCGATTAATATTGATAACGGCGCAATAACGGCTATATTAATCACCGTGTCGATGCCGACTGAGTTGTTGAAGCCGAAGTAGTTCACTGTCATACTAGACAGCAACGACAAGACAAACACCGAGACATCCTTACCCATATAAGTAAGCTTAGTACCTAAGTGCGTGAGTATGAGTGAGTAGGTGAGTGAGTGGGTGAGTGAGTAGGTGAGTGAGTATAGTTCCCCTTACCATGCCTACCAAGTCGACTTCCTTTAACATAGTAGAAATTATTAAAAAATGAATGATTGCTGCATAAATATAAGACAAAATCCTCGAATCTCCCTGGCGGCAGCTTGATCCTAGTGAAAAAGAGGTTGATATCCACACCACTTGGGTAGTAGACCGGTTTAGACCCTAACAAACACCTTCTTTGATTCAAGTACTCACGGAACCCTCTTGAAAAGACACTCTATAGAGAAGGAAGGAGTTAGACCAGCTGGAACGCGGCGGAATAACGGGGAAATACCTCGTTTTTGAGTAATAAACTATTCAATTTACTGTTGATCGATTTTGCGGGGGCCTTGGGCCCCTTGCTAGTCGATGCGGGACCACTGCTAGTCGCTGCTTGTGGGTCCTCTTCATCCGTTGAAAATGGGTCGTCAAACGGGTCGCCAACCAGGTCGTCGGTAGTGTTTGCAAATTCTTTTTCTATTTTTATTAATCTGATTTCGTCATCCTAGTTAGTGAGGTAGGTGGTGAGGTTAGGGAGCAGGGAGCAGGGCGTAGGGAGAGTGTAAGAGGGATCACTGACCAGTATCAGAGCTTCTTTCAGTTTCTTGTTATTCTCATAGATGTACTCCAGAGTGCTGGCGGAAGCACCGACGTGGCCTCTAACCGTGTGGCGCGCGCATGCTTTGTAATAGCTGCTTTTATTGGATTGTTCGTAGAGTTCATCGGCTTTGTCTTTGCCTACTTTGCTGTAACCGACGATGTACAGCAGCGCGTACCAGCCAAGGAAATAAACGACGTAAAAGCCGAGGTAGTACTTGGTTTTCTCGCGGACTACAGCGGTAGTTAGAGGAGTAGTGAGGACATTCAATGTAATAAGGTTTGTTACTGTTGGCCTCGAGGTTGGGGTAGACGTTGGAGTCGCAGTTGGTGTGGATGATGTTGGTATACTACTGGGCTCTCCCGTAGGTCGACTCGATGGATGCGCCGAAGAGATTGCAGTCGGCGCACAAGATGGTAGCACGGTAGGCTGCACACTATCTTTTTCACTGGGGATTACTGTCGGTGCACAAGACGGCTGCACTGTAGGTGGTACACTAGGTATTGCAATGGGGATTACTGTCGGTGCACAAGACGGCTGCACGGTAGGTGGTACACTAGGCATTGCACTAGGGATTACTGTCGGTGCACAAGACGGCTGCACGGTAGGTGGTACACTAGGCATTGTACTAGGGATTACTGAAGGGGCACAAGACGGCTGCACGGTAGGTGGTACACTAGGTGTCAATTGGAATAATAAGTGAGTGAGTATCTGCATGAGTAAGGCGGCTAAAGGTTACCTCGAAGTGCTGGTGGACATCGTCACCTTGCGGACGCGGTTATTAAAAACATCAGCGATATACACGTTGTCTATTAGTACAGATAAGAAGGAAGAAGAGAGAAGAATATAGATAGATTCCCACCTGACGTATCGAGCGCGATACCTCGCGGAGAGTACAATACCGTACTGGTGGCTTGGCCGTTATCACTAGAGTAACCACTAGCACCCGTACCCGCAATGGTGGTGATGATCCCCGTTGACACCGTCACCTTGCGGACGCGATTATTCGAAGCATCAGCGATGTACACGTTGCCTATTAGGAACAGGGAAATCAGCAAAGAGGAAAGCGAATAAACGAGTGAGTATTAGAGACTACCTGATAAGTCGAGCGTTACCCCGTGCGGACTATTTAATGCCGCCGACGTGGCTGGACCGTTATCACCCGAGTAACTGCCAATCCCAGCACCGGCGATGGAACTGATAGTCCCTGTGGTAACCGTCACCTTGCGGATGTAATTACTACTAGAATCAGCGATGTACATGTTGCCTAGGTAGGGAGTAGATAGTTAGAAATGTAGTTGCATTGCAGTCGAAGATACAAAGATTACTGCCATGTGGGTAAGTAGGTACCTGACGAGTCTAGCGCGACACCTGCTGGAAAATTCAATGTCGCCGACGTGGCAGGACCGTTATCACCCGAGTAACTACCTGTTCCTGTACCGGCGATGGTAATGATAATCCCTGTGGATATAGTTACCTTGCGGATACGGTGGTTGTATAAATCTGCGATGTACACGTTACCTAGAAGGGAGAAATAACAATGAAGATGAAACGTGAAAAGAGAAAGCATGGAGTACCTGACGCATCTAACGCGACTCCGGATGGATTATACAATGCCGCCGACGTGGCCTGGCCGTTATCGCCGCTGTAACTGCTAGTCCCCGTACCGGCAAATGTGGTGATAATCCCTGTGGAGACCGTCACCTTGCGGATACGGTGGTTGTAAGTATCAGCGATGTACACGTTTCCTAGAATGTTGAATTAGTTGGTAAACGGCGCCTAAATGGAAATTAGTAGACGATGTGGAGTACCTGCTGAGTCTAGCGCGATTCCTACTGGGTAATTCAATGCCGCACTAGTTGCTTGGCCGTTATCACCTGAGTAACTAGTACTCCCAGTGCCCGCAATTGTGGTGATAATCCCTGTGGAGACCGTTACCTTGCGGATACGGTGATTAAAAGTATCAGCGATGTACACGTTGCCTAGTGAGGGAGTGAGTATTCCTGTTAAGGGTAATGGGAGGAAGGTCGCGTACCTGCCGAGTCCACACCTGCACCGGATGGATAATACAATGCCGCCGACGTGGCAGCGCCGCTATCACCACTATAACTAGCAGTTCCAGAACCGGCTATTGTAGTGATGATCCCTATACTCGGACTCAAACTGGGTGAGGACGTGCTATAATTGAGAAATATTTCAATAAACAAGCGGAAGGTGAGAGTAGTAGCTGTGTCTTACCTGGGGATTGATGTCGGAGACATGCTATTTGGAGGAGAATAAATCCGTTAGAAGCGAAAGGAAGGAGGGATTAGTGCGGGGATTATACCTCGGGGTTACACTAGGTGGGAAGAAGAGTAAGAGGTGAGTGAGATAGTGATGATAGATGCAGTATATTCGGTGGCGGTACCTGGGATTTGCAGTTGGGCTTCTTGTAGGTGCGAAGGTGGGAGCCGCGCTATACGAGACAGTGAAGTGACATGTGACGAGAATAATGAGGTTATATGTGGAAGATGATTACCTTGTTGGTACTAATGTGGTAGGTGTGACAGTTGGTATGTCGGTGGTGACGGTCACGACTTTCCTCACTCGATTACCTTCGCATTCAGAGATGTAGTAGTTGCCTGAGCTGTCAAAGCGACTGAAACAAGGCCCGTTAGTAGTAGAAGAAGTAGCCGCCCCTCCATCACCTGTGAACGAGGCAGTGCCGGTGCCAACGACAGTGGTAATCAAGCCAGTTGACACTGTTACCTTGCGGACGCGGTGGTTAAAACGATCAGTTATGTACAGGTTATTGTAGCCGTCGAACGCAACGTCAATAGGATAGTACAATGTCGCACTCGTAGCTTGGATATTGTCACCGTTATACCCTCCTGATGTGCTGCCGGTGCCGGCGACCGTTGATATTACCCCTGTCGACACGGTGACCTTACGGATGACGTTGTAGCCATAGATATCACCGAAGTACACATTCAGACTACTATCCAGGTTAACTCCATAAGGAAATGCAATAGCCGCCGCTGTAGCTTGCCCGTTATCACCGCTGTACCCTGAGATGCCACTTCCCGCGATGGTGGTAATTACACTTGTAGAGGCCGTGATCTTGCGGACTCGGTGATTATAATGATCCCCGATGTACACGTTGCCTAGAAGATGTCAATTAGAGAGTTGTCATGTAACAGCAATACTTACTACTCGCGCTTACCTGAAGTATCCACAGCCACTCCTGATGGATAGTAAAGTGTCGCACTCGTGGCTTGACCGTTATCTCCGCTGTAACTACTTGTTCCAGTCCCAGCAATAGTCGAGATCACACTCGTGGATAACATCACCTTGCGGACCCGGTGATTATATTGATCAGCGATGTACAAGTTGCCTATGAGAGCGAGTCATGCTAGTAAGAAGGTGAGCGGTAAGGTGTATTGCTTGTTGCATTACCTGATGAGTCCATGCAGAGCCCGTTTGGCTCATTCAACGCCGCGCTACTCGCTACTCCGCCATCACCACTGTAACTAGATGCGCCAGTGCCTGCGTAGGTAGTGATGATGCCCGTTGACTTGGTGATCTTGCGCACGCGGTGGTTATTGGAATCACTGACGTACACATTTCCGCTAGAGTCTAGCGCAATTCCAACCGGACCGTTCATCGTAGCAGAAGTAGCTTGTCCGTTGTCACCCGAGTAACTACCTGTCCCTGTTCCCGCATACGTACTGATGATACTGATGGAATGCGGACTCAACGAGGGGTAATACGTGGGTGTCATAGTCGGTGTGTCGGTGGTGACGGTCACGACTTTCCTTATTCGATTACCTCCATTTTCAGAGACATAGTAGTTGCCTGAGCTGTCAAAGCGGCTATAATATGGTACATTAACAGTCGCAGAAGAGGCAGCAGATCCGTCCCCTGTTGAGGAGGCAGAGCCGGTGCCAACTATAGTGGTAATCACACCTGTTGACACGGTAACCTTGCGGACGCGGTAATTATAACCATCAGAAATGTACAGGTTGCCAGCGCTGTCGAAGACCATGTCATGCGGATTGTACAACATAGCTGCCGTGGCTTGGATGCTGTCGCCGTTGTACCCGCCTGATGTGCTTCCGGTGCCCGCAACCGTGCTGATCACCCCAGTCGACACGGCGATCTTGCGGATGACATTATAACCTGAAAAATCCCCGAAGTACACATTCCCACTACTATCCAGGTTAACGCCGTGTGGATTTGCAATAATAGCTGCCGTAGCTTGCCCGTTGTCGCCGCTGTACCCTGAGGTGCCCGTGCCAGCTATGGTTGTAATCACGCTTGTAGAGGCCGTGATCTTGCGAACTCGGTGATTATTAGTATCCCCGACGTACACGTTGCCTAGAAGTACAGAGTTGGAAGTGATTTGAATGAATACAACAGAAGTTTATTCCTTACCTGATGAGTCCACAGCCACTCCTGACGGGATATTCAAGGTCGCACTAGTTGCCACACCATTATCGCCGCTGTAACTACCAGAGCCGGTGCCTGCATAGGTACTGATGACGCCCGTTGATGCTGTCACCTTGCGGATGCGGTGATTGAAGCTGTCGCCAATATACAGATTGCCTAGGAAGTATTAGAGTGTAAGTACTGCATAGTCAGTTGTACTGTTACTTGTTGATGGGTACCTGATGAGTCCATGCAGAGCCCGTTTGGCCCATTCAAGGTCGCGCTACTCGCAACTCCTCCATCACCACTGTAACTAGATGCGCCAGTGCCTGCGTAGGTAGTGATGATGCCCGTTGACACAGTGATCTTGCGCACGCGGCGGTTGGAGAAATCACTAAAGTACACATTTCCGTTAGCATCTATTGCGATTCCAGTCGGACTGCTGATCGTAGCAGAAGAAGCTACTCCTCCATCACCTGAGTAACTAGCCGTCCCCGTCCCAGCAATGGTGGAGATCACACTGATGGAATGGAAGTAAATAAACAGCTGAGAAGATAAGTGACAAAATCATACCTTATTGCCGGCGTCGAAGTAGTAGGCATGGAAGAAGGCGCAACACTTGGAGTCACAGTAGGTGCAACACTTGGAGTCGAAGTAGGTGCAACACTTGGAGTCGCAGTAGGCACAGTCACCTTGCGGATACGATTATTCGATCGATCGGCGATGTACACGTTGCCTAAGTCAAATAAATGAGTTCAAAGAATCATAAACGAGACCACCATTCAGTACGTACCTGATGAGTCAAGACCGACTCCGTATGGAGAATTCAATGCCGCCGACGTGGCAGCTCCGTTATCGCCGCTATAAGTGTAACCACCGGTGCCGGCAAACGTGGTGATGATTCCCGTTGAGATCGTCACCTTGCGGATGCGGCTATTGGTAGTGTCAGAAATATAAACGTTACCTGTC
>JACCDO010626223.1_pt1 | contig 13045 bp, 8 predicted proteins | sample 7446101 | NCBI WGS metagenome assembly JACCDO01 (sample SAMN15323440, study PRJNA562643) | freshwater metagenome | isolation source: river surface water | place: USA:Blue River Watershed | collected 2017-08-16
GGCACTCCATTTTGTATCCTGGGAAGCGTTGTGAAAGGCGTCAATTTATGCATTTTTATTACGAATAATGAAGATTATGAATATTTCAATAACTGGATGAAGAAAATGACTTCGTTGCAAACAAATAATTTCATCGCCTGTAAAAAGGGACATTTGATTAGATACAAATAATAGTATTCGGGTTATACAATTATGACCAATGAAGCTTTTATTAACCATGCGAACAACTATTTAGTTATTTATTGAATCAGTATTGATGACATTTTTATGATATGTTATGAATTAAAAGTAACACTACAATAACTACAGTAACGAGAAACCTGAAACAAGTTCATTCTGCCAATACACTAGTAATCAAGCTTAGGATTTCTATCAATTTTTCCATATTTATTTCGTTTTTTAGTGGAATTTCTACTCTGTTTCCTGCCTCCATGATGCATGTTTCTGTAGCGGTAAAATAATTAGATTCGATATAAATATTGTAACAAAAATGTGTAAATGTAACGTATAATCGTACCTTTTAACCTGATCTTTGATTTGTTTCAGTTTTCTCGGAGATAATTGCGCATTATTGGACTCCTCTTCGTCGTCCTCCTCGTCGCTTTCACCATTCCCTTCGCCTTCCATTAGTATGTCTTCAATGGTGTCTTCATCTTCACCATCTTCAGCTCCACCTACTACCGCTTCTTCTTCAGCTGCTGCTACTTTAAACACTGTTGTCGACGCCTCATTCACTTCCTCATCATTCTTTACTTCATTACCGTCTTCCTCGTCACCATTTTCTACCTCGACCTCAGTACCTTCTTCATACTGTGTAACTGCCGACTCGAATATGTACTGCATTAGCTCGTCGTCTTCTTGGTTGCTGAATCCACTGGCTCTAACCTCTTCATCTAGATGTAATTCGGGTGATATTTCAATATCTTCTAGCTTTAATGTTAATTCTGGTGGTGGAATATATCTCATTTTCATAGCAAAAAATTTAATTAAACAATTAACATCACGAGTGAACAGCTCGCTCGCATTGTAATGATTTGTAGAAATCATTTGGGGGAAATCAATTAATGTAATATTTTCACCATCTTCACCAAGCATTAAATTAAATTCATTAAAATCACAATGAATTAAACCATGTTCAGCTAACCGACGCAACATAGCCATGCAATACGCAAATATTCGCTCCGCAATTTCATTTGGTACTGCGCCAGCTTTAAGTTGTGCCATTGGAAATCCTGATACTCTACTCATTGCAACCACGTGTCTATTCTGGGCGATTGGTCGCGGTGTTGGGAACTCGTGCGCATATAGCGCTTGCATAAATGCGTACTCTTTGATGGCGGCCAGGCGGGACATATACAACCAACTGGCTTTACCACGGTTACCCATGTAATCTCGTTGTTTTCTCACTGCTCGAAAGGATGTGCGACCTAATCGATGTATTTTTATTACTATTTCATTGCCATTTGGATCAAGTGCTTCGAATATATCTGATTCTTTGCCAACACCTACATGGTTTAAGAAATGTATGAGACGCTATCGAAATAGTGAAAAATAATTAATTAATACGTACCTATTTGACTACCAACACTTGCAATTACATCTTGCGCAAGTAATGTTCTTAGCGCTAGTATGTCAAACCCTAAATAACTCAATCGGTAACCATTATACTGCTGATTCGAATGCGCTACGAGTTTATTTCGCAACAATGTCGACAATATTTTATATATTCCACCATGTCGTAATTTAGCGATTGATGTAATTAATTCTACTGGAACTAGCTCGTGGTTACGCATACCCATCTCTACTGCCACCAAAACTCGGAAGTCATCCTTCGTCAGGTAGCGCATGCAGGTCACATCCAACTTCATGTTTTCTTCCTCAACTCCCACTGACACAGGCAGTCAGTGACGGACAATGTCTCACAGTCAATCAATGTGAAAGGGATTAGTAAGGGCCGGAATAATTGAAGAAAAATTGAAGGGTTTGATTCACGTGCGGGATTGATTGGTGACTGCCCAATTCGTGCAGCCGATCTTAAACAATTGTTGAATTTCATGATAGAAATGAAGTGGAAATAAATTAATCGCAAGAGCCCTATTAAATTTCTGTTTATACTTTCCGTGTCGATGTTCAGAAAAGAGAAACAGCAACTACCAGTAGACTCTTTGTAATCGCCTTAACGATATTCAACGGATAGATTTCTAATAATGATTTCTCCTAGCCGGTATCATACAAATTGGGTGTGGACTAATATATTGAAATTTATTCGGGGGAGTAATTTGTAAACTACTCCCTCGTTCAAATTTTGAACTTCAAAAAGTTGCAATTGGGGTATTAGTTGGGCTAGTGATGACCACAAACTAGGTCGAGACCGAGAAGATGAACCTCTGGCTCGTAACCCAGCTGCTGCTCATGTTTCTCGTGAAATTCGCGCACATGCAAGGTACCATCACCACCATAGCAGGCACTGGTACTGCTAGTTACGGTGGAGATGGAGTTCAGGCTTCAAGTGCTACAATCAATAGTCCTCGAGGAATTGTCGTTGACAATAGTTATAACGTTTATTTCAGTGATGGTGGGAATCTTCGTATTCGCAAGATAACCTCAAGCACTGGTATTATAACTACATTTGCTGGTACTGGAAGTGCAAGTTATAGCGGAGATAAAATTCCTGCAACCAGTGCAAATTTACAATTGCCTAACGGTTTGTCAATAGATACATCAGGAAACGTTTACTTCTGCGACGATGATTTACAAAGAGCATTTGTGGTTTCTAGTACAACTGGTTATATACTTAATATCGCTGGTGACGGTAATCAAGGCTATAATGGTGATAGTATACAGGCCACCTCAGCATCAATAAATGATCCAGCCGGAATCGCTGTTGATGGTAGTTATAATGTATACATAAGTGACCAAAGTAACAGCCGCATTCGGAAGGTGACTGCATCTACCGGAGTTATAACTACGATTGCAGGTACAGGCGTGGCGGGGTATAGCGGTAATGGTGGCCCAGCTACTTCAGCAGCAATTCAATACCCTTGTGGAATAAATCTAGATAATAATTTGAATGTATATTTTGGTGACCATGGTGGTTACAATGTCATTCGCAAGATCACGGTGTCCACTGGAGTTATCACCACGGTTGCAGGCACTGGTAGTACAACCGGGGGGTACAATGGGGACAGCATACAAGCTACGAGTGCCACTCTATACTACCCATATGATGTGGTAATTGACAGTTCTGGTAACCTCTTTATATGTGACATGTATAATTACAGAGTACGCAAAGTAGATGTGTCAACAGGTGTGATCACCACGGTGGTAGGAACAGGTGTAGCTTTATCAACAGGAGATGGATCTGCAGCTACCGCCGCTGCAGTAAAGACGCCTATATTTAGCCGTTATGACAGTGCTGGCAATTACTACATTACCGAATTTGTTGGCGCTCGTGTGAGGAAAGTAATCAATCCCACAGTTATGCCCACCGCACTTCCGAGTGCTATTCCAAGCAAGTGTCCAACCGTCATTCCAAGGTACTATTTACTCTTCCACTTCATGTTTTTACAGTGTCTTACTCTGTCGAAATAACTTCATAGTGTAACACCAACTAGCGCACCCACTACCAGTCCAAGCAAGTTCCCAACCACTATTCCAAGTGCCACACCCACCACAAACTCGCCGTCAGTGATACCCACTCACAGCCCTACTTATCGCCCTACAAGCAGCCCTACTGAAAGTCCTACTTATCACCCTACTTATCGCCCTACAGACAGCCCAACAGACAACCCTACTGATAGCCCTTCTTATCACCCTACGGATAGTCCTACTGACAGTCCTACTTATCGCCCTACGGATAGTCCCACTGGTAGCCCTACTCGTATTCCAACGCTTACTCCCACAAGTACTCCTACCAACGTACCCACGTCATATCCTTCAGCTAATCCTACCTCCAAAGATCCCATCGCAGCTAATTTACTGGATACTCCGATGACGTCCGCGGTGGTGAAGGCCAAGACACGATACTACCTGGGCTTTTTTGTGGGTTATTTCATAAGTTTCTACATTTGTTTATACTTGTACTCATTCACTAATTACGGGAAAGGAAGAGCACGGCAGCTGTACGACTCCGCCTACCAGTCCCAGCGATATGTGCAGCAAGTTAACGCTATTAGCAGTAACAGCAGCGATGGTATCAAGACACTAGCTGACGTGCACAGGATGAGTGCCCACGTGCAAAATGCTTTGAATTGCGAGGTTTCATTGAAGCAAGGCGATCATGGAGACATGAGTGATGCTAACACACCGGATACTTTAGTTTCAAGCAATAAATTACTGGACAACATGCTGAAGTACAACAATGTGTACACAAATAGCTATCGCGAGTATTTTAATCAGAAGTTTACCATCATTGGCTGTGCGCCGATAATGTATCCTAACGGATACACGTTACGATTTCCATGCTTTCATACTGCAAGCATTGTTCTCCCTCCTGGTCGCTATGAAGATATCCTCCTGTACCTGTATCACAACCACCCATTGCTGAGCTGCTGGTACTTCATGCCGGGTAGTAAACTTGGCGCTCACGGGACTCGTATTCTGTATATAGGAGTAGCCACCACCATATTTTTGTTATATCAATTTTCCTCAATGCTTCTGGAGTACTATTCCTTGAATCAGTTGGGATTAGGCACCGTTATCAACATGTTCATCATCACGCCACTCACTGTATCGGTGGGATTGCTATTGCGGTATTTATGGCTGTGTCCATTCACGGAGACTATCGAGTTCAAGCGAAAATACGCGGGATACGAATCGCTTATTCTGTTTGTTGGTCGCTTGGCGATTGTCCCTTTACTCTTTTTGATGGCCAGCTCGCTAGTGCTAGCGTGTCTGCTCAGTAGTGATCGGATGGTAGCGATGACGTTAATCAATTTCTTTGTTTACATCCAGTTCTATGGCATGCTGCTGTCAATGATCAAGATGTTGCTTTTGTTCGTCGACCGTTACTACTACCGGGTGGACGTGTCCCTCGGTGTACTCGCTATTGAAGTAGTGTGTATTGGTAAGTTGTATAAGGAACGTATTGTTTCGGAGGGACTGACGATTGATGTGGATTTTGCATGTAAATCGTACACTGTATTCGGGGTAGTAAGGATCCAAAGAATATTGAATCGCGAAGACGCAATCAAAGCAAAATGGATAGTTCCTAGTGATGAGCACAGAGGCAAGTCATCCATTACTACGACACGGGCAGTGCTTGAGCTCGGAGAAATACACAGTAACACTAGTAGTAGCAAGAAGGCTGATGTTGCCACGCAGAACCCGTTGTTGGTTGCAGCTGATGCAAGTGCGGCTGTTAACGATACCGCGGTAGAGCAGCATGATGAAGTGTCGTACGACATATACAACACTTACAGCGACGATACCTTATCGACGACGATATCAAATTGTGCAAGAAGCAATACCAATAACAACTCCTTTAAAAGCAATTTGTACAACAGCGCCGTGGTTGAGGATGACGATGATATCCTTCAGAGTGAGTACAGAACCCAGTACCTTGACCGTTATGATATAGATTGTGACGAGACACTGATGACATTTGAAGAATGGAAAATTAAACGGAAGGAGTTTAAGCAAGGTACCCACTTACGCCCCCGAACTATTCATGGTTATCACCGCTTCACTCATTCATCACGACTCTCATCATAGGCACGAGAAAGTCATTTGTAGATGCATTTCAAAAGTTTGAAGAGAAAGAGCAATTGCAGAAAATCAACAGCGTCAAGAATGTCATGCACTTACACAAGGCTGGCACGCCGAAGACCAACCCACTGAGCAAACGAATGTAGATTTTGTAACTTTGTAACGTAACGTAACCATTGTAAGGAGGGTCCGGGGTGTGGCCAAACCTTCGTCCAATCAAAAAAAACATCGACGACAACAAACGGAATTAAAACGTCACTCAATAGAAATGGAAGAAGATAGAAGAAAGAAACGTGGTGGATTCAGCAACCGAAAGGACTCGCCGAGCAAGACGCCGAAGGTCCGGGGCATGGAAGATGCAGTAATTAATGACTTACCACCGCCACAACCATTGGCGCAAGCAAGAGAATGTTTTGCATTTAAAAAAGGTAGTTGTGAACGCGGTGCGTCATGCAAGTTTGTGCATGTAATCAGCAACACAACTGCAACAGACAGCGTAGATGTGAAGCCAATAGTCCAAAAAGCGATACCACCATTGGTAAATGTTGTCCCTGGTGGCAAAGTGAATGAATGTTTTGCATTCAAAAAAGGTAATTGTGAACGTGGTGCATCGTGTAAATTCGCGCATACTGCTAGCACCGTTGCAGTAAAAAGTGATGTAGAAGTAAAGCCACCAGCGCAAAAGTTACATGTGTCAACACCTGCAGCAGTTATTGCTACAGGTGAGAAAGCCGCGTACATTACCAATACCAGATTCAGTGAAATGCCAACAATTTGCCCTGAATCGAAGCGTTCGTTAGCTGAAGTAATGAAGTATGAGTTTATGACTAAAGTGCAGGTTGCATCATTACCAGAAATACTTACAGGAAAAGATTGTTTGGTAAAAGCAAAAACTGGTACTGGTAAAACTCTATCATTCTTGATTGGCTCTATTGAAATCATTAAGAAGTTGGGAGGATTGCGTGGACCAACTGGCGGGAATCAAATAACATCATTAATTATCAGTCCAACACGTGAATTAGCAAGTCAAATAGCTACCGAAGCAAAGGCATTACTTACTTACCATCCAGGTTCAAGGGTAGAATTCATCACAGGTGGTACCAATATTAACACTGATAAGAAGCATCTTGAGGGCTCAATAACATTCCTAGTAGCCACACCTGGCAGATTGATAGATTTATTGACAAACCATCCAGGATTTTCTGCTCGAATTGGTAATATTAAAGTGCTTATCTTCGATGAAGCAGACCAGCTGTTGGACATGGGATTCCGTCCGGATATTGAACGCATATTGAGCCACGTACCCAAGAAAGACAAGCGTTTAACACTATGCTTCTCTGCTACCGTGCCCGAAGCGACGAAGACCTTGGTGAAGAGCGCGATGAATGATGGTTATAGCTATGTTGACACAGTCGGTGAGGACACGGAACAAACGCATATGCACGTGCATCAAGAGCTAGTAGTGTGCCCAGAGGCCTCATTTATCACCGCTTTATACACTATCTTGAAGAAACAGATGACTGTCCCTGATTACAAAGTGATAGTATTCTTTTCAACAGCTCGCGTATGCGGCTTTATGAGTGATTTCTTTAATTCAACTGGGATAAAAGTACTGGAAATACACAGCAGAATGAGCCAGTCGGCACGCACTAGAACATCTGATATGTTTCGTGACGGCTCTAAGTTGATATTATTCAGTTCGGATGTAAGTGCACGAGGTATGGATTATGCCAACGTAACCCACGTAATTCAATGCGGATTAACGGATCGTGAGCAATACATCCATCGTCTTGGTCGTACTGCCAGAGCGGGCAAAGAGGGAAGCGGTACGTTATTATTGTATTCATATGAAAGAAACGCCATGTTGAAGGACTTGAAGGACATCAGACTGAATGAAGTGCCATTGGATGCATTGAATATTGGACAACACGCTGCTCTGGTCAATAATTGCATCAGCAAAGTAGGCGATAATCGCGAATTAACCACCAGCGCCAAGCAAGCGTATCAAGCACACATGGGTTTCTATAATAGTAATTTACGCAAGTTGAATATAAGCAAAGCCGAGTTAGTGCAAATGTCGAACCAGTTCGCAGTCACCATCGGCTGTCGCGAGCAACCTAAATTACTTGCTAAAACAATCGGTAAAATGGGATTAAAAGGCACACCAGGTCTGTTGATTGACCGGGAGACGCAGGAGCACGGCTCTGCCGGTCGAGGAGGAGGAGGAAGAAAGGCCTAGAGGGACCTCACAGGAATGTAGAAAATGTAGTTGGTGTCGGTGTTGCACACAGTGTATACTACTAACCGTTTCTTTATTTATAACAAAAGCTACTTTCTTTTTCTTGGTATCAATGGCGTACCTATCATGGTACCTACTACTAACCCATGGCATTGAGGTACCGGCAAAAAATTATTTCCGGATGAGAGTCATCATTACATTGGTAGCCAAACCTGATTTTTGACTCACTTCAGTGAAGTTCATGAGTGAGTAATTGAGAGAGTGAGGTGGTAACAGTAAAAATATGTTGGACGAAGAGGAAGCATCTACTCCTACGTCGAATCCTTTGCATGCAGGTCGAGGGAAAGGGAAAGGCTATGATCGCCTCGAAGTGGACAGCGACGACAGCAAATTGCACGGAAATAGGCGAACCAGCAGGTTTTATGACCAGGCAGACCTCACAAAGATCTCGCAAGATTTGTGCAATCGCTCGCATCCGTGTATATTTGGCATGATTATCACTTTCTTTCTTTGTTGTGTCCCATTGATATTTTTGGTCGCAATTACAGAAAGCAGCGTGACATACCGAACTATTAGTAACAATAACGATGTTCTATTTAGTGAATATGAGATTAAAGCAAGTTCAGCTGCAGTTGCCACGGACAATGCGGATTGCAGCTCAATTGGCAATGATTTCTTGAAGCAAGGAGGGAATGCGGTAGATGCTGCTATTGCATCGACCTTGTGTCTCGGTATAATATCACCAGGATCCTCAGGAATTGGAGGAGGCTGCCATATACTAATCTATCAAAAGAATACAGGATTAAAATTGTTTATTGATGCACGTGAACGTGCACCAGCTGCTGCAAATAGCACAATGTTTGTTAACGACCCACTATTGGCTCAGAATGGTGCATTAGGCGTGGCAGTGTTTGGAGAGCTCAAGGGTCTCTACGAGATATATACATCTTACGGCAGTAAGCGATTCACTTGGAGCGAATTAGTTGCCCCGGCCGCTGAGCTAGCGAAACAATGGACTATATCCAAAGAAACCGAGTACTATTTAGATGTCATTGCGCCTTACTTGCTGTCCGGGGAATACCCAGAACTGTCTAGCTATTACCTTGCCAGCAAGGGTAAAGTCAAGCGTGCGGGTGATACAGTGAAACAACCAAAGCTAGCGAATACATTAACACAGATAGGAAAATATGGACCTGATTACTTATATAAAACGATGGCTGCTACCATCGCAGGGGAACTGCAGGCCCTCGGTGGTGTAGTCACCGAAGATGACATCACTAACTACTCTATTGACGTGATGCAACCTATTGAAACGGAAGTGATGGGGTACACATACTTAGGCGCGTCAGGTTCCAGCTCAGGTGGATCCGTAGTGGCGGGTATATTGAAATTTATGGATTCGTACGACCAGCCAATGGCCAGTCTCGGACTACTGTACAACCAACGCCTTACAGAAGCATTTAAGCACGGGTTTGCCATACGAATGTCACTCGGCGACCCGTTGTATGTCAATAGCACTGGGCCAATCTCGGCATTACTTAGCGACGACTTCATGAAATCATTGCAAGAGGAGACATCCGATGACGACTGTCTACCAGTGGGTATGTACGGTGGTAAGTACAATTGCTACTATGCTACTAGTGCAGATAGTGGCACGACGCACTTGAGCATTGTAGACAGCGATGGAATGGCCGTTGCGATCACATCCACTATCAATACGGAGTTTGGATCCAAAGTAGTATCACCATCAACCGGGATACTATTGAACAACCAAATGGATGATTTCTCAATTCCAGGCTCCGCAAATTATTTTCATTTATCGCCATCCCCGCTCAATTACCCAGCACCATTCAAGAAGCCGCTATCATCAATGTCCCCATCCATACTCGTTGATAGCACTGGTCAAGTGAAGCTAATTGGCGGTGCATCTGGTGGCCCCAGGATCATCACCGCCACGGCTCAAGTCATACTGAATATCATCGGTCGCGGCATGGATCTACTCACTGCAGTGGTCTCCCCGCGGCTACACAACCAACTATTCCCAGAGAAAGTAGATTTGGAGTACGAGCACGAGGTGCGGTACGGCACCGACACTATTTCAACATCGACACAAGTGTTGGAGGACCTAGTTAGCCGGGGTCAGAACGCCACTTTCTACAACGCGAGTATGGGCGTCACGCAGTTTATTCTGATTCAAGACGAGGGAATCGTGGCCGTTTCGGACCCCAGGAAGGGTGGCCGGCCACAGGGATTCTAGCGTTATCTTTGTCTAATTTGTATTTAATTTTGTATTTTTGATATTACTCCCTAATCCCCGTTTTGCCCGTTTAGGAAATAAAAATTTAACTTCTTGAGGCGCGATTGTGATGGATAATGACTTATTGCGTAAAGCCAAGGCTCTTCGCGATGGTGCGAATGCCTTGGCAGATAGTCTTGCGGGGATGAGTATTATGAATAATAATCGCGATAGTCCAGCGAAAAGTGTGGGCTCGGCAGCGTCCGAGTTGCATTATGACGCACCAGTAGAAACTGCGGGGGGAGGATATAGGTGCGGAGTTATACATGGATCTAGTTTGTTGACAACCTATGACGACATAAGAGGACGGTGCACACGAGGAAGTACAATAGTTATTGACAATCAATACCAGTGTAGGATAGCAACCAAAGGAGAGTTCAGTGCGACACAAATACAATTGCAAGATGATTATGGAGGACCAACGAATATGCAAGCAACACTAAATCCAGCAATAAATAATAGTAATAAAAAAATGAAAAATAGAGTAAAAGCAACAGAACCAATCCCGACAACAGAAATCCAAGACGCCGTCAGAGAGTTAGACATGATTGCTATGATCAAAGGCAGCAACCCACCCCCCGACAAACCAAAACCACCAAAACGAAGTAAATTACCAAAATTAATGATAAATAATGACGTAAGAGTCCAATCGGCTCCCCATGCAGCCGCCGCCGATAATAACGGACTACGGAGACATGTATACAACGAAGCGACAGAACCACCTACTCGCCCAGATAAATTCTTATATACTAAAAAACCTGGCGACGACCTGGTGGTGTGTCGCCCGCTGCGTGACGTGGAAGCAGAAAGAATGAAAGCATCGAAAAGAGTTATACAAAAGTTGAAAGAAGACAAGCAGAAGTTAATAGAACTAGGTAAGCTTCATATATATTTCTCATTTTATTGCAGCATGAACTCACTCACTCATAACCGTTGATAGAGGAACAAAAACGATATTTAGAAGAACAAAAAGAAGCTAAAAATAATTTAAAAGTTGAATTTTTATTACAAAAAACCCAGCAAAGAAATGAAGAGAGAAGACGCGCCGCGATGGAGAAGCAGCAAGCAGAGGAGGAGAGACAGCGCCAAGCGGAAGAGAAGAAGAAGCAAGACATGAAGAATGTTGAACAAGGAATTTATCTTGTCAAATTACAGAAATTTAAAAAAGAAACACATCGTCGTTTGCACAGTATGAAGTTGCAAGAAGTTGAATCCGTGAATGAGAAGCTGAAAGAGTACACCCAATCCCTGTCCAAAGTGGTCACGGAGAAGAAGCGGAATATCCCTACTGGGTACCTCATTAAAGGTGGTCGCAATAGCAGCGTCGCCAGCTCGAATCCGTACGACGTAGCGAACCTGAATAGTTATATTTCATTACCAGAGACACAAATCAGTCCTCGCGGTGACAATATCAGTAGCTACAGAGGCATTTCTCCCATGGTTGTACCGCCCTCACAGCCGGCGATTGACAATGAAGTCAATGCAGATGGCTTCGATGGTGAGCCACCACACGATGAAGATGAGTGGTCTGACGACTCGATTGAAGGCAAGAAACCTGTTGCTTCTCGCGTGATACCTAGTGGAATAACCGTCACAACGAATGACACGTTCACCGCCTACAGTCCCATGAGTCCTTCGGCCATGTCCGAGCTAACATCAGGATCACCACAGAGCAAATCGTCTCACCCAAAGAGGAAAAGTAATAAAATACCAGTGTGGAAACGCGCACCTATTCCAGTTGCAAAGTTCATTGAAGTGCCCAAATAACGCTGTGAAACGACCTTAACGAGCGTGTAAGAGAGTGATAAATACTGTTTCGATTATGTACAAGTTATTATAACCAATATTGCCAATACAAATTACATTTCATGTTGTTTTCTCTTGAACTACTTTGCACGATCAGGTCCTTCACCTCCACATCGATGGGCTGCGAACGGAAGGAGTTAGGGTCGACCACCATGTCCTCGCCAATCGTGTGCAATGGTTGTTTAATTGGTGATATTTTTACTAAATTATCAATGATATCATTAGCCCGAGCCTTTGCGTGAGCCGGAGTCATATTCTCGTGATACGCACTTGAACTATATAGTTTATGAATATTATTACTGGTGAATAAGATGTTTGCCAAGTAAATTTCTAATGCATCACTATGTACGACGGAGGCATCTATGATGGTGCCTAGGGTAACGGCGGTTACACCTTGCAACATTAGATTAGATATAACCTTGTCGATGTTACTGGTGTAACGGAATGAGATATTGTTCGTAACAGACTTGCGAGTGATCCAATGTGCACCTGGTGAGTGTCGAGGTACAATGGTACCTATCGGTGTCACCCCTAATGTATCAGGGAGCATAGGCGCCACCGTCATATATTGAATAGCTGAATGAATACCAACTTGCGAAGCAAAATATTTCTTGACGGTAAACGCAACGTCGCATGTGTATTGCTTGCCCGATAAGTAGTACCGCAATATATCGCAGCTGGCAACGTGCTGGATCTGATCGTGCTTCTTGCTGTCCATCAACTCCTTGGCTTTCAAGGCGCTGGATAATACGTCAATTGGATCGTCTATACTGGATGCGTTCGAGTAGAATTGGTTGTGCAATTCAGTCAAACTATGATCCTCGTAGGAGCCGTTACGCAATACTACTTGGTCACTTAATGGGAGAATAGTCGCATATTTAATGCATAAATCACGACCACGACATTGAGGATACGCACTCATCGTGTAGTTCATAGCCATGTATAGCTTCTCCAGCACCAAGTCTATGTGGTTACCGTTGCACTGCTGTCCATCCCCA
>JACCDO011491753.1_pt1 | contig 13043 bp, 7 predicted proteins | sample 7446101 | NCBI WGS metagenome assembly JACCDO01 (sample SAMN15323440, study PRJNA562643) | freshwater metagenome | isolation source: river surface water | place: USA:Blue River Watershed | collected 2017-08-16
AAGTAAATGAATTATCCTTTGGTTCATTTTCTAAAATAGTACCTGAAGGAATTGCTGAATCGACAATATAATTCAACATTGAATTCTGTAAAATAGGAGACTGAGTACACAATAAAGCCGAAGAATCTCCAACATTAGCAGTATAAACAGTACGCCCAACAAGCGCAACGATAGAACAAGTAGCACCTCCTTGAATATTAACCCAAGCACTTGAAGAATACTTTTTCATTTGTAAGTTACCTGATTCAGTAACCCGGGTTTCCCATTTGTATTCTGCCATTTTAGATATTAATGCCTTTCGCATAGCTTCGTGAGCATAACTAAAGCATTCAATTAATATCACAGGAGCATCACTAAGTAATTCCTCTTTTCTTCTATCCAATAACTCTAAAATTGCTTTCTTTCCAGCCTCGGCTACAAGTTGTCCATAGTCTTTTCCATGTCCATCAAGCACACCAATAACACATAAATCTTTAGAAGCATCAGCCCATACAAATGAGTCATCTTGGTTTTCCCGTCCTCCTCCAATGTCGGTATCAGAACCTATTTGAACGTTTAAAGGTTTAATTTCTGACATATTTAATTTTAATGATTAAGTTTCTAATATAATAATAGTTCTTAGTCATATATATATATTTAAATTATATTAACACTGATTAGAAACCCTGATTTTCAATTTTTTAATTATTTATACTTGAAAATAAATTAGTATAAACTTATTATATATGGACAAAATTAGACCATCTCCTACTTCAAGCGCAACCTTATATAAAAATGGTACAATAAAAATAGGTAATGATGGAAACAAATGGATTATTGCTGAAAATAAAAATGGAGTAAAAAAATGGACACTTTATAAAAAAATTACAAAAACTCCAATAAAGAAAACATCAAAGAAAACATCAAAGAAAACATCAAAGAAAACATCAGTAAAAAAATTAAAAAGAGGTTCAACTGGATTAGATTTAGGTACATTTTATGGTATAAAAATTTTAAGTCAAAATCAATTAGAAAAAATAGCAGAATCAGATCCAAAAACTAGACATATTTATAATATATTAAAATCAAAAGTAATACCAGAAATAAATAAATTAGGAATTGAAACATTTTTTGTTCCATTACCTCTTTCAGAAAATGGTATGTATTGGAGTGATTTTTCTCCAGATTATATAAAGAAAGTATATAATAAAGAAATATTAGATATTAATTATATGTATTTTGTATTTGATTTAGATAAAGAAGCAAAAAAAATAAATACAGATAGAACAATATTATGTCAATTCAAAAAATTAGATTTGGACAAAAAAATAAAAATAATAGATATATTTGAAAAATATTTGTTTGGTTATTTTGAGTGGAATGGTACAAATACTAAAGCAATTGAAATTAATTATAATAAAACCAAAAATCCAAAACACATAGATAAGAAAAAATTAAAACAGGATGATACTTATCCAATATTATCATTTAATTTAGATTCTAAAATAAATCTTATAAAAGATCAAGATACATTACAAAATAAATTGGTTAATTTTTTTGAAAATTTAGATAAAAAATATTTTATACAATGGTCTGCTGGTGTATCAGATTTTGAATTTTCAATATATTCTTTTGACATCAAAGATACCGAATATATAAAAAAAATAAAAGAATATATTAAATCTCTTAAATTTGTTACCAAATGTAAAATTAGCATAAATACTGATGCTAAATCTAAAGAAAAAATCTTATATAAATTGTAAAAATATTTAATTTATTACATTTTATCACATATTATCACATTTATTTTTTCCAAATATAAAAGTAATTATATCAAAGGAATCGCGATGTTCTGTATATTGTCTATTGAAATAAAAGCCAAATCCAACAATAGATATTAAACCTACTATAATAGCTAAATTATCAATATATTCTCCATATATAAAGGTATCGTTGCCTTGTTTTTCTTCATAATTTACTTTAAGATATAAAATATAAATAGAAATAAGTAAAATAAAAATTAATATTAGAGTTTCAGCATTTTGTTTACTTAATAATATATAAAATAAATATATAATTAAAGACTTTTTCATAATATCCAAAGGGTCCATATGACTTTTAGCAGTAAAGTCAATAGTACAAAAAATAATTAAATATATGAATAAATGACGTATAAATACATTATCAGTTAATCCTTTTTGTAAATTACAATTTAGTGAGTTACCCAAAAAGTTAGCACTAATTGCAATTATTAGTAGAAAAACAGCTTTAATTTCTGAACTAAACATAATTTTATTCATAAATGTGGTTTTATTATATTATATTGTATACAATAAAAAAAATTGAAAATTTTAATAATCTTAAACAGTGTTATCAATTACAGACTATATATAAAGTACATTTATTACTAACAATAGTTAATAGTAAATTAAATAATAGTAAATTAGTAAGAAACTAATAAGAAGTTAATAATTATCTTAAAATGAACACTGACCAGAATATTGATGAACAAACTAGGTTGTTGGAGATTGCTATGGAAACACTCCAAAAAGCTATCAATGCTGGTGTTTCTATGGATTTAGTGGCGAAAAAAATTGTGGGTTTAAAATTTCTGCCAAGGCGTGGGGTAAAACTTCAGCCTCAAGCTGTTATGGAGAAGAAGGTTACTAAACACTTATGTGGGACCTTACAGAGGGAGTTAGATATTATTCGTGCCAAGCGCAATTTTATTCCTGAGGAATGGATTGAGAAGCGTTCCAGACAATTTTTGGAATATTTTCAGAAGTGTAACTTGAAGACAGCAGTGATATCAGTTAGTGGAGGTGTTGATTCTTCCGTAATTCTTGCAATTCTCAAGTATGCTCAACACATGGCTACTACTCTTGAAGAATTTTCATCCCATCCATTCAATATCAAAAATGGTGGTACTATTGTAGCAGTTGCTCAACCAATTCATTCAACTCCTGAGATTCAGAACAGGGCTTATGAACTTGTTGAAAGTTTGTTTGGAATAACTCTTAACGAGAAAAAGTGCTACCAACCATACAAGTCTGAAGATGTTAAGGGAATTCATTTTTTCTCAATCGATCAGACATTTGAATATGAGCTTAAACTTGCTCAATTCGAGGATAAGCTTGATAGAAAATTGGGGTCTTGGGCATCCTCAATGATAAAGAGTTACATGAGAACTGTTACTGCTTATAAATTTGCACTTGATTATAGTGGAGTTGTCATAGGAACTGGAAACCTTGACGAGGATGGCTATCTTTTCTATTTCTGCAAGTTTGGAGATGGAGCAGTGGACATTGGATTGATTTGGGATTTACACAAGTCTGAGGTCTTTAACTTGGCCAGATACTTAAAAGTTCCCGAGTCAATTTTAATTGCTCCTCCCTCTGCTGATTTAGCTCCAGGTCAAACCGATGAAAATGAGATTGGTTCAACTTATGACATGATTGAGTTGGTCTACAATTACATTGAGCTTTGGACTCATGAACAACGCAAAGATTTCTTGGATCGTATCAAGGGAGATTCCGAGGCTCTTGAACAATTTATTGAGGAAAAGAAGTTGATTGAGGCTATTCACAATAGAGGCTTACATAAGGCTGATATTAATCCTAAGAACATGGGCAACTTTAAATTTCCTAATAATGAGGCTGATTTAACCAGACAAATGTTAGAGAATGAGTTCAAGGCATTTTTCGCAGGTGTAAAGTCTAGTCCAGTCGTAAATATTGGTTCTTCTAACAGTTCGTCAGCTGGTGAGCCCTAAAAATATAATTAAATTTTTTTATTTACAGAGTGTTAAATTCACTTAATAATATTATAAAAATTATGATATTATTATATTATTATAAATTTTTTATTTATTTTTTAATTAGTGATGAACCTAATAAACTTATTGCTCCAACTATAGATATAACTCCAATTACTACTCCCATAGTATTTCCTTCTTTTGATGAATCAGAAGATTTTTGTGTAGAATCATCAGGTTTAGTTGATGATGGTTTAGTTGTTGTATCAGAAGTAGTTGTACCAGGAGTAGTTGTATCAGGAGTAGTTGTATCTGAAGTAGTTGTACCTGGAGTAGTAGAATCAGGAGTAGTAGAATCAGGAGTTATAGGAGTTATAGGAGTTTCAGGTGTATCAGTGGTATCTTGAGTACTAGTATCTTTATTAGTAGTATCAGTAGTACTTGGAGTACTAGTATCTTTATTAGTAGTATCAGTAGTACCAGTATTTCCGGTTTGAGTTGCATTCGTATCATTTTTAGGTGCAAATTTACCGCATTCATTAGCAAGCTTAGCATTAATATTAACACTACCACCAACATTACCAACTTTTGTATTAAATATATTATTACAAACGACAAGGTCACAAGGTTGAGCTCTAGAAATAGGGTCGATATAAGCCTTAGGATTTTCAATATTATTACAATCATTTTTATAACAAGCAGGAGGGGTATTAACAGGATAAACTTCTTGAACTTGAGTTCTAGGAGCATAACAAGCACATTCAGGAGCATATTTTACAAAGTCTTCAGGTTTATAATTATTTTTTTGAAATTCGTTTAAAATATTTTTACAATAAACATCAAAAAAAGCATTACAATCATCAGAGCCTCCATAATAGTTAACAGGACAAGTACCAGCAGGAATATCGAGTGATTTAAATTTAAAATCATATTGGTCAAAAGGAGGAACAACAGTTTTATCATTAGGATTTAAAGGTGTTCTAACCAAAACAGTTCTTTTAGATTCGTCACCCTTTCCCCGAAAACAGCAACCAATTTTCATAGGTGCTTTTTGTAATAATGTGTTAAAAGCAGATTTAGTAGATTCAATATCATTAGGATTATAATTTGGAATAATAGTATTAAGAGTGGTATAATTAGATTTTCCTAATTGATTTAAAGTAGCATAATCAGTTATATTATTTGTATAATTCCAATTTATATCATTACCTCTAACAACAAAAGGGTTAGTACTTGGATATAAATCGTAATTATCAAAAGCAACCTTACATAAAGAATTAGAATTAGGGGTTTGAATAACAGGTTCATTTGTTTGTGTTTGTGATTTTTCATTTTCAACAGTTACTGTAACGAAATCCGAACCATTTTGAATAGGAATAGTATCAAAATTTTCATAATTTGATAATAAATAAATAATAATTAGAATGAAAATTAAAATAATTATTATATATATTTTATTTTGAGATTCAGCCATTATATAATGAAGTATAACTTATATAATTTATAGAATATAAAAATATTAATTTTTATTTAATTTTTTACGAATTAAAATTGCAATTATTATAATAATAATTATAACCAATACACAATTTAAAAGAGTAGTAATTTCGTTATTATAATAACATAAATTATCTGTAAAATTATAATTATTAAGATTATTAAATGTTTCTTTTGTAGAAGATATTTGATTTATATTAGTAGTGCATGATATTGGAGTTATATTTTTTTCAGGTAATTTTAGCCATTCACAATCAACGACTTTATCATTATAGGATACATAACTATAATCATCATAATTTCCTGTAATTTTACCAACTTTTCCATTAAAACAGGTATATCCATTTTGTTCCAATGTTTTTTTATAAGTTCCAGTCCATAAATCTGAATATTTAGAGTTTAACCAGGATTCTATAGTTAAAATTTCATTATCAAACAGTACTCGATTAAAAACAATAATACAAGCAATATCAAAATCAGAATTATCAGAAGGATTATCATTTAAATTAATAGAAAGTTGAGTAGGATAAATAGGATTAACATTTTTAATAGTATAATTATTACCATTAGCTCTATAAGTATTATTTACATCAGTAGAGAAGACCCAATTATCATCAAAAGCATTTAAAGTAGTTTGAGTAATAGGTGTGTCTCTTCCAGAAACTCCAGATAATCCAGCATTAAAACCACTAAACCAGTTATTATCAAATCCTGATAATATTTTTCCTTTTGCTTTTCCAGAATATCTAGAAATGTTAAAAACAGTATATTGACGAGGTAATATTTGTGTTGGAAATAAAATTGTTGAATCTTTATTTCCTGAAATATATGTATTATTATTTTGGAATTTTCCTTTAATAAAAACAACATTATTATTTAATTTACTTTTATCATACCAAATATTTGAAATAAAAGATTCAGCATCATAATATCCAACTAAACCATCAACAATTGGTATATCCGGTAACGTAATATTAGAAGGTTTTGAATATAAAGGATTAAAAAAATCCAAGTCATACATACAACAATCAGTTGTACAATCGAATGTTTTAAAATCATTTGATTTACCAGCATATTCTTTTTTTTTAATATTTTTTTCATAAGTAGTAGGAACATAACTAGCTATTTTCACAGGTATACTACATGTTGTTGCATTACCATCATATCCATCTTTACAAGGTTCATAACACAAACCATCTTGAAGTTTTCTGTTGGATTTACAAGTTACTGTAGCATTGATTGTATTAGATGTAGGGATAATAATTGAAGCAGGTTTTTTATTCCAACATGAAACAATATCACCTGGTCTTGATTCATAACCATCTCTACAAGTTTCATAACAAAGTGCTTTGATATCATCAAATTCAAATCCAACTGGACAAGTTCTTGGAGCATCACGAGTTACAACATAACCACCAGTACAATCTAAACCTCTGGTAACTACTTCACCCCCTTTACAATCTAATCCTCTAGTGACAGGCTCTCCACCTTTACAATCTAAATCTCTTGTAACCAATTCTCCACCTTTACAATCAAGTCCTCGAGTAACGACATCACCTCCCTTACAATCAAGACCTCTAGTAACTGGTTCGCCACCTTTACAATCTAATCCTCGAGTAACGACATCACCTCCCTTACAATCCAAATCTCTAGAAACCACTTCACCGCCTTTACAATCCAAATTGCGTGTAACAAAATCACCGCCTTTACAATCAAGTCCTCTGGTAACGGGTTCCCCGCCTTTACAATCGAGTCCTCTAGTAACTAAATCCCCTCCTTTGCAATCTAAATTTCTAGTAATTAATTCCCCACCATTACAATCTAAATTTCTAGTAACTAATTCACCACCAGAGCAATCTAATTTGCGTGTAACGACTTCACCACCTTTACAATCGAGTTTTCGATTAACTAAGCCTCCAACACAATCTCCTCCAATTCCTTTATCACAACACTTAGCAGTACATGTTTTGGAACCTAAAATTTTAGTACATGATTCACCACATTTACTTTTAGAACATCCCCAAGAATAAGGAGTTCTAGATTTACAATCATCCCATCCAGAGCAACTAAAATCAGGAATGCTAGTAACATTTTTTAAATCTCCACAAACATCTTTAACAGTTCTGCATGATTTAGGTTTGGTTCCAGTACAAGTATCAGTTCCACAAATAACATCATTTAAATCTCCACAAACATCTTTACATGTTCTACAAGTTTTTGGAGTAGTCCCAGTACAAGTATCGGTCCCACAAGCAATACCATTTAAATCTCCACAAACATCTTTACAGGTTCTACAAGTTTTTGGAGTAGTCCCAGTACAAGTATCGGTTCCACAAGCAACACCATTCAAATCACCACAAACATCTTTACAGGTTCTACATGTTTTTTGAGTAGTCCCAGTACAAGTATCAGATGCACAAGCAACATTATTTAAATCCCCGCAAACATCTTTACATGTACGACAAGTTTTTTTGGTATTACCAGAACAAGTAGAATCAGGTATACAAGTCATAGGTTCTAAATCTCCACAAACATCTTTACATGTTCTACAAACTTTAGGTTTAGTTCCAGTACATGTATCTATACCACATGCAACACCATTTAAATCACCACAAACATCTTTACAAGTTCTACATGTTTTTTGAGTAGTTCCAGTACATGTATCGGTCCCACAAGCAACTCCGTTTAAATCTCCACAAACGTCTTTACAGGTTCTACATACTTTAGGCTTAGTTCCTGTACAAGAATCAGTTCCACACAATACCTCATTTAAATCTCCACAAACATCTTTGCAAGTACGACAAGTTTTTTGAGTAGTACCTGTACATGAATCAGTTCCACATAATACTCCCTTTAAATCACCACAAACATCATTACAAGTTCTACATACTTTAGGTTTATTCCCTGTACAAGTAGAACCAGGGACACAAGTTACATTTTGTAAATCTCCACAAACATCTTTACAAGTTCTACAAACTTTAGGTTTAGTACCAGTACAGGTATCAGTACCACATACAATATTTTCCAAGTCACCACAAACATCTTTACAAGTTCTACAAACTTTAGGTTTAGTACCAGTACATGTATCAGTTCCACATACAATATTTTCTAAATCACCACAAACATCTTTACAAGTTCTACATTTTTTAGGAACAGTACCAGTACAAGAACCAATACCCTTAATAACATTTTCTAAATTATTACAAGCACTATTATCTTGATTAGCTTCTTTAGATTTTCTTGGATAAGAAACAGAATCTTTTAACCAATATGTAGTATAATCCCCAGCTAACCTTTTATAGCCATCAGGTGGTTTTTTGATACATTTGATGCCTTCTAAATCATAACCATTAGGACAAGAGTAATCAGGAATAATACCAACACCTCTATCATAAGTTAATGTTTTATCTAACCAACATACTCCTGAAATATTTTTATATCCATCTCTACAATCTTCCATACAAAAAATACCATTATCTAAATCACCAGGTTTACATTTTTTTTGACAAGAAGTTAAATCAGAAGAACTGGTTTGATATCCTTCAGGACACTTTTTATAACAATAACCTTTACCTAATATTTCAAGATAATCTTCATCAATATCACATCTAGTATCATAAGAAGTTTTAAATATTTTATCCGAATAAGTAAATTTATGAATACGGTCGATATATCTGGAATAACAATTAAGATTAAGTAAACTTTTTTGGTCAGGAGTAAAAATAGTAACACGGTTAGTAAAACCCTCATCTAAATTAATTTTTTTTTTATTAACCAATTGATTTTTATTTAATTCAAAACTATAGGAATTACCACATTTAGTACCATCAATAACAACAACTAAACCATCAAATGTTTGTTTTATAGAAGAATATATAGTTTTATCATCTAAAAATAGAACAATTGAATTATCAAAATTATTAATATCATCCACAATATATATTTTTCCATCTTTACTTGTTAACGCTATTTTATAATTAGATAATTGAGTTAAACTAGTAAATTTTAGATTAGAAATAAGAGTTGGGTTAGTAAAATCACTTGAAACTTTATATAAATTACATTCAGGACCTAAAAATAAAAAATCCCCAGTATTTAGTTGAGTAATTTTACTAATCTGAAAATTTTTATATGATTTAACAACATTATTATTGGATGCATCAAATGTTTTTTGTTCCAATAAATTTATCCATGTATTTTGATTGATTATATTTAGTGAACCATCAAATCCAATATAAATTAGATTATAATTATAATTATTATAAGGATTGGTAGGTTCTAATAAGGATTTATTTTCAATCCTTATTTCACTAATAAATTCTACAGGTTTATCCTCAAATTCTGATGATACGATAGAATTAGTTTGAAAATATTCTGTTGTTTTATCAGATAAATAAATAAAAATCAAAAGAATAATTAAAAAAAATATTATATATATTTTATTATTTGATTTTGTCATTATATAATTTATATAATTTATATAATTTATAGAATATAAAAATAAAATATTTATCCTTTAATCTTTATTACATCTTCTATAAATTACAATTATTAGTAAAATAATGATTAAGGGATAAAATATATAATCTGGGAAAAAGCTATCTGAATATATTAAATTATTAAAAGTTTCATATGATTCATCTGTTTGATTTGTTTGATTTGTTTCATTTGTTTCATATGATTCAGATTCAACAGAAGTACAAATTAAAGGGTTAAAATTTTTCTTTTCTGGTAAATTCAACCATTCACATCCCATAGTACCATTTTTATAACTTGCATAGGTATAATTATTATAGTTATTAGTAACTTTACCAATTTTACCATTAAAACAACTATATCCTTGTTGAGCTAGTGTTTTTTTATAAGTTCCAGTCCATAAGTCAGCATACTTTGAAGTTAACCAAGATTCCATAGCTAAAATTTCATTATCAAATAGTACTCGATTAAAAACAATAACGCATGCAATTTCAAAATCAGAATTATCAGTAAGTTTGTCATTAAGATTAATTGCAAGTTGTGCAGAAGCATTGGTTGGATTAACAGTTTGTGTTGTATAATTATTACCATTAGCTCTGTATGTGCTATTAATATCAGTTGAAAAAACCCAATTATCATCAAATGCACTTAAAGTAGTTTGTGTTATTGGTTTATCCCTACTTGCAACACCGGATAGCCCAGCATTAAATCCACTAAACCAATTATTATAATATCCAGCCAAGATTTTACCTTTGTTAGACCCGGAATATCTGGAAATATTAAAAACAGTATATTGAGCAGGTAATATTTGTGTAGGGAATAAAATAGAAGAAGTTGGTGTTCCAGAAATATAAGTTCCATTATTTTGAAAATTACCTTTAATATAAACCGCATTATTTGATTTAGAACTTAAATCATACCAAATACCATTAGCAAAAGAAGCAGCATCATAATATCCAACCAATCCATCAGAAACTGGTAAATTTGGTAAAATTGGTAAATCAGATGGTTTAGAATATTTAGGATTATAAAAAGTTAAATCAAACATACAACAATCAGTATCACATTTAATAGGGGAGGGAGAGCCAGCTTTACCAACATATTTTCTTTCTGTAGTTTTAGGAATATAACTGGAAGATTTTGTATTATTACACATAGTTGCACTACCTTTATATCCGTCACGACATTTTTCATAACATAATCCATCTTCTTTTTCTCGATTTGATTTACAATTACAAACACGTTTTTCCCAACAAGTAACTGCTGTTCCTGTACCTTCACGGTCATAACCATCTTTACAAGTATATGATTCACATTCATCTACATATTTAACACAAGAACCAACTACTCCACATTTAATATCTTTGTTATTAGAATAACCAGAAGGACATGATTTATCACATTTTCTAGTTTCTAATTTTTTAACTCTTTTACTTTTAGCACAAACTCTTGCATTAGGGTGTGATAATCCATCACCTTTACAATCATCTGGAACAATTCCTGGACCTCTATCATATGAAGTTGATTCTTGTAAATAACAAACTCCTGCAGATAATTTATAATTATCACGACATTTTTCCCAGCATGAAGTATAATCATCTTTAATCGAAGAATAACCACTAGGACACTTTTTATAACAAGTGCCTCCACCATTCGATTCATATTCTTCGTCCTCATCACATCTCAAGTCATATTTAGTTTTAATAGTTTTATTAGAGAAATCATATTTTAAAAGACGGTCTTTAAATCTAGAATCACAATTTAAATTTAATAAACTAGTTTGGGAAGGTAAAAATAAAGTAACACGGTTAGTTATTCCTTCATCTAAATTTAATTTTGTTTTATTTAATAATTGGTTTTTAACTAAATCAAAAGACCAAGCATTTCCACACTGAGTTCCATCAATAGCAACAACATAACCATCAAATGTTTGTTTAACAGAACAATAATTAGTTCCATCATCAAAAAAAGAATTGATAGTTTGGTCAAAATTATTAACATCATCAACCGTAAACATTTTACCTTCTTTACTAGTTAAAAGGAGTTTATAATTTGACAATTGAGTAATACCACTAAATTTTTTATCAGATACAAGAGTAGGATTAGTAAAACTAGAGCTAATTTTATAAACATTACAATCATCTCCCAAATATATAAATTCACCAGTATTAATTTGAGTGATTTTACTAATTTTTAATTTAGTATCTTTTAAAGAATTAATAGGTTCGACATTAGAACCAGTAGCATTAAATTTATTTTGATTCAACCAAGATTCTTGTTTAACTTTATTTAAAATACCATTTAGATTTACATAAAATAAATCATAATTTTTATTATCATAAGGATTTGTTTTTATTATAAAATTTTCATTATTAACAGACATAATATTATCTATATATATTATTCATAGAATATTAAATATAAAATTGAAAATTTTTATAAATTATTTATATACTGATTATATTTTTTTTTATAATTAGTTTTATATAAATAACATGAAAAACTTTTATGATGTAATTTATTTGCTGTTACAAGTTATTATTGAAAAATTACTACCTCCAACTTTTTCAGCTAGAACTCTATTTATAATTCCATCAACTGTTACTGTAGGATTAAAAACTATATTTTCAAACATAGTTTTACTAGATAAAAATACAGATATAAATTTAATTGATATAATTGATTTATTATATTTAGAATTATCCGAAAAGAAATTAAATAAATTGATTATGTATTTATCAAATAAAGCATTGGAATTATTGAATACTGACATAAAATCAGAATTGATAACTAAATATTTACAGGAAAATACTTTTAATATTGATTTTATTGAACCCAAAATATTACAATTAATGGTAGACAATATGACAATTTATTATAATTGGAGAAATGAAGATGGATGGAAGCAATCAAATAAACAAATTCCAATGGTAAATACAAATTATATTACAGTGAACCAACCATTAAATCCAAATGATTTTAATAATATACAAGACTGGTGTCCTTTAGAAGGTCAAAAAATGTTAGGAAGTCAATGGGGAAAAGTATGGGGATTATTATCTGAATTAGATGTCACAGAAATAAATAATTTTTTAGCACACGAGATATCCCAAGTAGATATTAAATCTCAATGCAAATTAGTTTTGGATAAGAGTTTGAATTTAACAGATAAAGAAAAGATAATAGCAGAATTTTGGGCTGGAATAGGAGGTTCAGTAACTCCTCCTGGATTTTTCAATATGTTTTTGATAGGATATTTTAAATCAAATTGTGCACCAAATAAAAAACAATTAGAATATTTTTATAAATTAAGTTCAGGTTTATTTCAAGCATCAAT
>JACCDO010123142.1_pt1 | contig 13042 bp, 12 predicted proteins | sample 7446101 | NCBI WGS metagenome assembly JACCDO01 (sample SAMN15323440, study PRJNA562643) | freshwater metagenome | isolation source: river surface water | place: USA:Blue River Watershed | collected 2017-08-16
ATTAGTCGGCCGTAGGGCGGTCAAAAGAAATGGAAAGAGCGTTCAAAGACTGCGCTCAAATCTTGCTCGCGTAAAGCCTGGACTATCCAAAGGTGAGTTGGAAGCACTCGTTAGTCGAGCCTTCGATTCCTATATGCGATATTGGTGTGACACCTTTCGAATTCAAGATTGGTCTAGAGAGCGTATTCAAGAGAGCGTCACTCTTAATAATGGTCATCTCCTCATCGACCCAATGAAATCCGGTAAGGGTGTTGTTATCGCCTTACCTCACTCCGGAAATTGGGATCATGCAGGCGCTTACTTCTGTTCAATCGGAATCCCTTTGGTAACTGTGGCCGAACGATTGAAACCGGAAGCTCTATTTCAAAAATTTCTCCAGTACAGAAACTCCATGGGTTTTGAAGTCCTGTCATTAGATTCACGATCTTTTGTCACGCTACTGAAGCGCGCTCGAGAGAAGCGTTTGATTGCACTTGTTGCTGATCGTGATCTATCGCGTTCTGGTTTCGACGTTGACTTCTTTGGTCATCCATCTCGAATGCCTGCGGGTCCCGCACTTCTGGCGATAAAGACTGGTATCCCTCTAGTTATTGCTCATGTTTCGTATAAACCGGTTGGAATCCACATTGATTTCACAGAGGTTTCGATACCGACAGAAGGCAGCGAATCTGAAAAAATATCGGCGACAGTTCAGGCTTGTGCCGATCTCTTTGCTAAGGGAATTGCTCAATATCCAGAGGATTGGCATATGCTTCAAAGGATTTGGGTCGATGGAGATTTTCGGGAGCGTCAATGATGCGGTTAGGTGATTTATATGCCGCTAGGTAAGAAGCGGATTGGAATTGTCTGCCCCTATGGATGGGATACACCTGGGGGAGTCCAGAGCCATGTTCGCGATTTGGCTGAATACCTAATTGCGCAAGGCCACTACGTCTCCGTATTAGCGCCGGTAATTAACGATGAAGATATTCCCGACTACGTGACTAGTGCGGGAAGACCAATCTCTATTCCGTATAACGGCGCCGTTGCAAGAATTTTATTTGGACCCCTCGCCTTTGCTCGAGTGAAGCAATGGATTGGTAGCGGAGACTTCGATCTACTTCATCTGCACGAACCGGCGATTCCATCGATTTCCCTACTTGCATGTTGGGCATCAGAGGGTCCGCTCGTAGGAACATTTCATGCTGCTTCTACGAAGCAGAAAATTGCATTTGCAATAACACCGTTTATCGAACCTGTAATCGAGAAGTTAACCGCGAGAATCGCGGTATCGGAGGCTGCGCGCGAGACTCTTCAAATTCATTTGGATACTGATGCAGTGGTTGTTCCAAATGGAATCTATGCCAAGAAATTCTCTGATGCCCATAGTGATCAACGCTGGAGTGGTAACACGATCGGCTTTATTGGTCGTTTTGAAGAGAGCCGAAAAGGACTCTCAATTCTGATTGCTGCCCTCCCTGCGATTATCGAAAAAATTCCTGATGTTCGTGTACTCGTCGCAGGACCAGGCAATCCAGCAGCTGTGCTTGAAGAGATGGAGCCGCACCTTCGCCAGAGATTTACTTTCCTAGGACGTATTTCTGAGGAAGATAAGGCCAACTTCATGTCCTCGGTATCAATCTACGTCGCGCCAAATACTGGCGGAGAATCGTTTGGAATTATTCTTGCCGAAGCATTAGCAGGGGGAGCATCAGTTCTCGCAAGTGATATTCCAGCCTTTGATTCTTTGCTTGGTCATGGAAGGTACGGATCGCTTTTTCAATCAGAGAATCCTGAGGATTTAGCGAAGAGGGCAATTGAGTTGTTTAACAGTCCAGAACTCCGTCGTACTATTGCAAGAGCAGGCCGAGAGTATGCCCAGAGTTTTGACTGGGACGTTGTTGCCGAGAGAATCTATGATGTCTACGAAATGGCTATGGTTGGACACAATGGAGTTACGTTGTCTTCAGATAATCGAGCCTGGAATAAATTGTTGGGGAGAAATTCATGAATAAGTTTCTCTTAGCGGGATTGATGGTTGCCGCCCTGGCCTGGTATCTCTCCTTCCTTGCAGCACGCCTAGATCGTTTACATCACCGCGTGGAAACAAGTTGGGCTAATCTCGATGGATTACTGCAACGCAGAGCTGCGATTGCAATTGAGATTGCTCGCTCCGAGATTTCTGACCCCGCATCATCTCTATTGCTTACCTTCGCAGCTCACCAAGTACGTGAGGCAAGTGTGCGCGATAGATCACAAGCTGAGACAGGACTCACTGGTGCGCTGGGAATTTTGCTGGAGAATTCTCGGGATATTTCAACTCCTATCGAACAAGATCTAGTTCGCGAGCTCGATGATTTAACGAGCAAGATCAAGGTTGCTATCGCTATGCATGTCGAGGCGGTAGATAGGACTCAAATGGTTCGCAAGAAGTTTCTCATTCGCTTATTCCGTTTAGCTGGACATGCTCCGGCCCCAGTTGTGTATGAATTTGAAGGCGATGTTCTTTAAGGGCGCAGCCAAGATCGCTGCTGTCGGAGTCGTCCTTATCGGGGTGATGGCAATCTTGCGCCCTGATTCGTTCTCCTCCGTAAAAATTCCATTTGCAAATAGTGAACCGACGAACTCTCTCAGTGGATTGCCTGGTGGGGATGGCCAAATTCTTGTAGTGAAGATAGATGACACTCGGTCAGCTCATCCTCAAATAGGAATTGAAGATGCCGATATCGTCTATATCGAACAGGTGGAAGGTGGTCTGACTCGACTCGCCGCTGTCTTCTCCTCAAAGATCCCGCAACGCATCGGACCTGTGCGATCAGCACGCATTTCGGATCTTGAGTTACTGGCACAGTTTGGTCGAGTTGGATTTGCCTACAGTGGGGCACAAAGCAAACTAAGACCAGTTTTGGCCTCAGCAAATCTTGAAAATGCGAGCGCAGAAAGAAATCCTGCAACCATTTACACAACGGACCCAACAAGAGTTCAGCCCTATGCCATGGTTTTACGGGCAGATCTTTTGCTTGATTCACTTAAAGCAAAAGGCGTGAAGCTGGAAGAATCTAAATCTGTTGGCTGGAGTTTTGGAGAGTCACCTGAAGGCGGAGAAATAGTTTCAGATATTCACCTCTCATGGCCGGCAAGTTCATATGATGCACACTGGTCAGAAGATGAGGGACGATGGCTTTTGGATCACGTGGGCACGCCAAATCTTGCAGACTCAGGAGTTCGACTAGGAGCTTCAACGTTGGTAATTCAGAAGGTGAAAATTACTGACTCTATCTATAAGGATAAAGTTGGAGGAGTAACACCTTTCTCAGCAACTGTTGGAACAGGTGAGGGATATATCGCCCGTGACGGAAAAGTATTTAAAGCTCTCTGGAATCGTCCGAATGAAGAGAGCGGCACGAAGTGGACTACTGAAGATGGAGCCGAAATATCCTTTAAGAAAGGTCAGATTTGGGTAGCGCTCACGGATAAAGAGCCTATTTTTAAGAAGAAATCTGTGGATGCGACAAAGTCAGGTTCAAAGTAGACTTCACACCCCACGGAATTAGGAGCAATTGATATGTCTGAAGCAACCGGTACTGCACGCGTAAAGCGCGGAATGGCGGAGATGCTCAAGGGTGGCGTCATCATGGATGTCGTCAATGTCGAACAGGCGAAGATTGCAGAAGATGCTGGTGCATGTGCAGTAATGGCGCTGGAGCGAGTTCCTGCCGATATTCGCGCACAAGGTGGAGTTGCGCGCATGTCTGATCCAGACATGATTCAGAAGATTCAAGCGGCCGTCTCTATTCCGGTTATGGCGAAGGTTCGCATCGGACATTTTGTAGAGGCACAAATTATTGAAAGCCTCGGTGTTGATTACATCGATGAGTCCGAGGTTTTAACTCCAGCTGATTACACAAACCATATTGATAAGTGGAACTTCAAGGTCCCATTTGTTTGCGGGGCCACAAATCTTGGAGAAGCTCTGCGACGCATCAATGAAGGCGCCGCAATGATTCGTTCAAAGGGCGAAGCGGGTACCGGAGATGTCTCGAATGCCATGACACATATGCGCACAATCGGGGGAGAAATTCGTCGCTTAACTTCAATGCGTGAAGATGAACTCTATGTAGCAGCTAAAGAGCTTCAAGCTCCATACGCTCTTGTAAAGGAGGTCGCAGAGACAGGCAAGCTGCCCGTCGTTCTCTTCACTGCTGGTGGAATTGCAACACCAGCTGATGCAGCCCTTATGATGCAGATGGGCGCAGATGGCGTCTTCATTGGTTCTGGAATCTTTAAATCCGGAAATCCAGCACATCGCGCTGCCGCTTGCGTCAAAGCAACAACATTCTTTGAAGATCCTAAAGTTTTGGCAGATGTCTCACGTGGCTTAGGTGATGCGATGGTTGGAATCAATGTTTCAGATATTCCAGTACCTCATCGCCTTGCTGAACGCGGCTGGTAAACCTCACCTCCATAATGAAGGTCGGAGTCTTAGCTCTACAGGGTGATTTCCGTGAACATATTGCAGCTGCAGAAAAGTGCGGTCACAACGCCGTTGCAGTTCGCAGAGAGAGCGAATTAGAAGAAATTGACTGTCTGATTCTTCCAGGTGGGGAATCAACAACAATCATCCACCTTGCTCAGACTTTTGGGGTTTACCAACCAATTAAGAAGGCAATCGTTGAAGGATTGCCTGTTTATGGATCGTGTGCCGGAATGATTCTCTTGGCCGAGAAAGTCATTGATGGCACTCCCAATCAAAGGACTTTTGGTGGGTTAGAAATTACGGTTCGACGAAATGCTTTCGGCCGTCAAGTCGAGTCCTTTGAGAGTGAACTTGAATTTCTGGGCGAGACAATCAATGCAGTGTTTATTCGCGCACCATGGGTAGAAGAGCATTCAAAGAAGGTCGAGGTTCTAGCAACTGCAGCTGGTCATCCAGTGGCGGTTCGCCAGGGCAATCTTCTGGCAACGAGTTTCCACCCGGAGTTAACTGATGAATTAAGCGTTCATCGCTTCTTTTTTGATGAGATCTGTAAAGCGAGATAAAGTTTGCCCATTAGGGAGAGCTAGCTCCCCTCGAAGTGATTGAGGTGGTTTCATGTCAGGCCATTCCAAATGGGCAACGACAAAACATAAGAAGGCCGTGATTGACGGTCGCCGTGCAAAGAATTTTGCCAAGTTAATTAAGGCGATTGAAGTAGCTGCTCGCAATGGTGGTCCAGAAGTTGATGGAAACCCAACTCTCTTTGATGCAATCGCGAAAGCGAAGAAGAATTCAATGCCCGCCGACAATATTGAACGAGCAGTAAAGCGCGGCGCCGGACTTGAATCTGGTGGAGCTGATTGGCAGACAATTATGTATGAGGGCTACGGTCCAAATGGCGTTGCCATCATGATCGAGTGTCTCTCAGATAATCGAAACCGAGCTGCATCGGAAGTCCGTGTAGCAGTAACTCGCAATGGTGGATCCATGGCCGACCCTGGATCTGTTTCCTATCTTTTCAACCGCAAAGGAGTCATTATCGTAAACAAAGCAGTCGGAGCGACCGAGGATTCAATCTTGGAGGCGGCTCTCGATGCGGGCGTTGAAGAAGTTAACGATCTTGGTGAATCTTTCGAGGTCGTCTGCGAAGCAAGTGATCTCGTAGCTGCCCGAACTGCCTTGCAAAACGCCGGCATTGATTACGAATCAGCAGACTCATCTTTCTTGCCTTCGATGCAGATCCCGCTAGATGCAGAGGGTGCACAGAAAGTATTCGAACTCATCGATGCAATTGAAGAGCTCGATGACGTGCAGAATGTTTACTCTAATTTCGATGTATCAGATGAGGTTATGGCGAGCCTTTCATAGGCATTAGGTCCTTAAGCGCCTAGGCTTGGAAATTATGAGCCATCCACATCTGCGAGTTCTGGGCGTCGATCCTGGACTCACTCGTTGTGGGATCGGTGTGGTCGAGGGTTCTGTCGGAAAGTCACTCTCACTTGTTGGAGTAGGAGTAATTCTTACTCCAGTCGATGCACCTCTTGAAAAACGACTTCTTCAACTAGAAGCAGAGTTAGAAGATTGGATCTCACTTCATAAGCCAGATGTCATCGCCGTAGAGCGGGTATTTTCTCAACATAACGTTCGAACAGTTATGGGCACAGGACAAGCAGCTGGAATCGCTTTACTTGTTGCTGCCCGCCGGAATATTTCTGTCGTTATGCACACGCCATCTGAAGTAAAGGCTGCCGTAACAGGTTCTGGACGTGCCAATAAGGCGCAGGTCGCCGAGATGGTGAAGCGATTACTCAGCCTTGAAACAATCCCTAAGCCGGTTGATAGCACCGATGCCCTCGCCTTAGCGATTTGTAACATTTGGCGAGGAACTGGAAATTCAAAGATTGAAGAGGCTCTGAAGAATGAGAAGAGCCGTTTAGCGAAGTTGGTAAAGAAATGATTTCGCTCGTAACTGGAATTGTCCGTTCGGTTTCATCGGATAAGACTGTGATTGAAGTTGGGGGAGTCGGCTTATCACTATCGGTAACAAACCAGACGAGTTCTCAATTGCATCTTGGCGCTAGTGCGCAGCTCTTTACATCACTCGTTGTGCGCGAGGATTCGCTTACGCTCTTTGGGTTCTTAGATGACCAAAGTCGAAACACCTTTGAACTTCTTCAAACTGTTTCCGGCATTGGACCGAAAGTCGCATTGGCGGTAATGGGTTCACATTCTGCGGAATCATTAGCTAAAGCGATTGCGCAAGAAGATATCAAAGCAATTGAGAAAGTTCCTGGAATCGGCAGGAAGGGAGCGCAAAGACTCATCCTTGAATTGAAGGGGAAACTCAACGATTTTGGTTCCGCAGGAGCATCGCATGTTCATCAACCAATATGGAGAGAGCAACTCATGTCAGCGCTCATCTCGCTTGGTTACTCCTCAAAAGAGTCAGATGGTGCAATTAACGAAGTGCTTGCCGAATACAGTGAAAAAGGGGTAGACCCTTCCTCATTAGAACTTTCTGAACTATTGAAGAGAGTTCTCCAATCAGGACGTAGAAGTTAAATGAGTGATGATCGTCTAGTTTCAAGTGAGACATCCGGAGATGAATCTTCCATTGAGCACGCGCTGCGTCCAAAGACACTCAACGATTTCATCGGTCAACAACGTGTTCGAGAGCAGATTGATGTTCTACTTTCAGCTGCGAGAAAGAGAGGGTCAGCAGCCGATCACATCTTGCTCAGCGGACCACCCGGGCTAGGCAAGACAACTCTTGCAATGATTTTGGCGTCAGAGATGCAGACCCCGATCCGGATTACAAGTGGTCCAGCAATCACCCATGCAGGCGATCTTGCTGCAATTCTCTCATCCCTTGTCGAAGGTGAAATTCTCTTTCTCGATGAGATTCACCGTCTACCGAGACCAGCAGAAGAACTTCTCTATCTTGCGATGGAAGATTTTCGCGTTGACATCGTTGTAGGTAAAGGGCCAGGCGCAACCGCGATTCCACTGCAGCTTCCGCACTTCACATTGGTAGGTGCAACAACGCGGGCAGGACTTTTACCGTCTCCACTCCGCGATCGCTTTGGCTTTACCGCGCATTTAGATTTTTATGATTCAACTGAACTCGAAGAAGTAATCTCACGGAGTGCGGTACTTCTTACTTTAGATATTGATAAAAAAGCCGTCGCTGAAATTGCTGGTCGATCCAGGGGAACCCCACGTATCGCAAATCGTCTTCTTAGAAGAGTTCGCGATTATGCTCAAGTCAGAGGCGAGAATAAATTGACTCACGACGATGCCGTAAAAGCACTTTTAATGTATGAGGTCGACGAAAAAGGCCTTGATCGCCTCGATAGATCTGTTCTCATGGCTCTCATAGATCGGTTTAATGGCGGACCAGTGGGCCTTTCGACCTTGGCAATTGCAGTCGGCGAGGAGACCGAGACAGTTGAATCAGTTGCTGAGCCCTTTTTGGTTCGCAACGGATTTATGGCGAGAACCCCTAGAGGCAGAGTTGCCACAGCACTTGGTTGGGAACATGTGGGACGAACACCACCTGCGGGGATTCCAACGATTTTCGACACACCAGCGCCTGACGCCTAGACTCTGCTCCTATGTCCACACCTACTAAACCAGTGAAGACCTCGAGTCGCCCAGCACGTGCACTTCTCCTTCTAGCGATTATCTTCGTTGGATTGATTGGAACTGTACTTATCCAGGGAGCGACTTCGGTCCGACTCGGTCTTGACCTTCGCGGCGGAACAAGTGTCACGCTCCAGCCTCGTGCATCTAATGACTCAGACAAGATTACTTCTGAAGCTATCGACCAAGCCGTTGCGATCATTCGCCAACGTGTGAATTCACTTGGCGTTGCCGAATCTGAAGTGACAGCGCAAGGAAGCGGAACAAATCGTCAGATTGTTATCTCCGTTCCTGGAGATTCAGGACGCCGCGTTGTTGACCTGGTTGGGCAGACTGCAGAACTTCGCTTCAGACAAGTTCTTGCCGAGTCAGCAGGCCTTGGTGGCAGTGGTTCAGATACTGCAACTCCGGCGGCTGGTGTAAGTCCAGCTATCAATGCGCAGTTTGCCGCACTTGATTGCACAAACCCAGCTAGCTTGCAGGGGACAGGCGCTGATGCACCGTCTGACACCATCGTTGCATGTTCGCGAGAGGGTGGAAGTAAATACATTCTCGCTCCTGCTGAAGTTTTAGGCCAGCAGGTTTCCAAAGCATCATCAGGTATTGATCAGCAGGGCGCAAGCGCTTGGTTTGTTTCATTGACTTTCGATGGCGATGGCACCAAGGCATTTGGTGCACTTACTTCTCGCGTCACTTCACTGCCATCACCACAGAATCAAGTAGCAATTGTTCTTGACGGACTGGTTGTGTCCGCTCCGGTAATCAATGAAGCGATTCCATCAGGAAATGCTCAGATCACAGGTTCATTCACTCAGACTGAAGCTGCAGATCTTGCAAATGTACTCAAGTATGGTGCGCTTCCGCTCGCTTTTGATCGTGGAGAAATTCAACAAGTCTCTCCAACTCTGGGTTCTGACCAACTTAATGCGGGATTGTTGGCGGGATTCCTGGGACTTGGTCTCGTAATTATCTTCTCTCTCATTTACTACAGAGCACTTGGAATCGTGAGCGTTACTTCACTCCTTGCGGCAAGTGCACTTACATATCTACTCTTCTTAGTTCTTGGTGAAACCATCGGCTTCACTTTGACCTTGGCGGGTATTGCAGGTGCCATTGTTGCAATCGGTGTTACTGCAGACTCGTTTATTGTGTACTTCGAGCGCGTACGCGACGAAGCTCGTGAAGGAAGATCTCTTCGCACAGCAGTTGAAACGGGTTGGGCAAGAGCGCGCCACACAATTATCGTGGCCGATATGATCTCGCTGCTTGCGGCGGTTCTTCTCTACTTCTTCGCTGTCGGAAACGTGCGAGGCTTCGCATTCACCTTGGGTCTTACAACGATTGTTGATTTGATCATCGTATTCATGTTTACCAAGCCACTTCTAACAATTCTTGCGCGCTGGAAGTTCTTCTCATCGGGGCACCCACTCTCAGGATTCTCGGATAAGAGCGTTGGTTTGAAGCAAGTTCAACAGACAACTGTGGAGGCATAAGACAATGGCTAAATTCTCTGGTCTCGGTGGTCGCCTGTATTCAGGCGAAACATCCTTCAACATTGTCGAGAACCGTAAGCGCTGGTACTCAGTCTCGGCAGTGTTCCTGCTGATTTCATTAGGCGCTCTTATTGTTCAAGGGTTACATCTTGGTCTTGAATTCAAAGGCGGTGCTTCATTCACTCTTAACAAGCCAAATGTTTCCATCGAACAGGCTCGCGCCTCGGTTGAGAATATTGAGATTCCTGGAGAAATCATCGTCCAAAAGATTGGCGATACCAAGGTCCGTATTCAGACTGGCGCCCTGACTTCAGCAGAGTCAACTGCAATTGAAACGGCTCTGACAACAACTTTCGGAGTAACAGCCGAGTCCATTGATACTCAGTTGGTTGGTCCTTCATGGGGTAAAGAGATTACTAAGAAGGCGCTCTATGGCCTTGTTGCCTTCCTATTGGCTGTAATGCTCTTTCTTACAATGACCTTTGAACCGAAGATGGCAATCGCTGCAATCGTCGCGGTAGTCCACGATGTTTTTATTACAGTGGGAATTTATGCTCTCGTCGGTTTCGATGTAACTCCAGCAACGATTATCGGATTCCTTACAATTCTGGGGTATTCGCTCTACGACACAGTTGTTGTTTTTGATAAAGTGCGCGAGAACACGAAGTCAGTTGCTGCGACAAGCAAGCAAACATATTCTCAAGCTGCAAACCATGCGGTGAATCAGACAATTGTTCGCTCTGCCAATACGTCGATCATTGCGCTGCTTCCAGTTGGCTCAATCCTCTTTGTTGGCGCCGGTCTTCTTGGTGCTGGAACTCTTAAGGATCTTTCGCTAGCTCTCTTCATTGGGCTTGCAGTCGGAACTTATTCATCAATCTTTATCGCACCACCATTCCTTGCCCAACTTCGTGAGAAAGAGCCAGCGATGCAGGCTCTTGCAAAGCGAGTGGCAGCTCGTGGTGGAGCAGCTCCAGTTGCGGAAGTGAAGGCAGTGCGACCAAGTACCGGAAGCGGCCCACGTAACCAACCAAAGCGCAAGGGTCGCAAATAACCTAAAGCTTTATGGATACCGAAACCTTAATTGCGCCACTCGTTGCCGCACTTAAGGAGCATCACCCAGATTCTCACGAAGCCGAAATTCGTCGCGCCTTTGATATAGCCCTTAAGGCTCACGATGGCCAACTTCGTAAATCGGGTGAGGAGTACATAACTCACCCCGTTGCGGTCTCGTTGATTCTCGCTGAACTTGGGCTCAACGAGACGACGATTATCGCCTCGCTCCTGCATGACACTGTTGAAGATACTCCTTACTCTCTCAATCAACTTCGAAGTGATTTCGGAGATGAAATCTCCAACCTCGTTGATGGAGTAACAAAGCTAGATAAGTTGACGTACGGGCCTACCGCGGAAGCTGAAACTGTTCGCAAGATGGTTATTGCTATGTCTCGTGATATTCGAGTGCTAGTAATAAAACTTGCCGACAGGTTGCACAATGCACGCACGTGGGGTTTTGTATCTTCTGAAAGTGCTCAGAGAAAGGCACGCGAGACTCTCGATATCTATGCGCCACTTGCACACCGTCTAGGCATGAACGCTATTAAGTGGGAGTTAGAAGATCTCTCCTTTGCTGTACTTGAGCCAAAGAAGTTTGAGGAAATTTCGCGATTAGTGGCAGAACGTTCGCCTTCTCGGGATGCTCTCACTGCGGAAGTGATCACGACTGTTGAAGCTGACCTCAGAGCAGACTCAATCGATGCCAGTGTCACCGGTCGCAAAAAACATTTCTTTAGCGTGTATCAGAAGATGGTTGTAAGAGGACGTGAATTTAACGATATCTACGATCTTGTTGGAATTCGAGTCTTGGTTAATGATGTTAAGGATTGCTATGCCGTCCTTGGTTCCATCCACGCTCGTTGGAGTCCAGTCCCAGGTAGATTTAAAGATTACATCGCAATGCCTAAGTTCAATCTCTATCAATCTCTTCATACAACTGTCATTGGTCCGACTGGCAAAGCGATTGAAATCCAAATCCGTACCTATGAGATGCACTCCCGAGCTGAGTTCGGTATTGCTGCACACTGGAAGTACAAGCAAGGGGGAGATCCAGAGAACAACTCTCCGGAAATGATGTGGTTGAGACAACTTCATGAATGGCAGAAAGAGACAGAAGATCCATCCGAATTCCTTGAGGCGCTTCGTTTTGATCTCGGAAGTCCTGAAGTCTTTGTCTTCACACCAAAGGGATCAGTTGTCGCCCTTCCCGGGGGATCTACGCCAGTTGATTTCGCATTTTCGGTTCACACTGATGTCGGTTTGAGGTGTGCAGGTGCCAAAGTCAATGGTCGATTAGTACCTCTTGAATCGAAACTCAACAATGGTGATGTTATTGAGATTGTCACCAATAAAGGTGAGCATGCAGGACCGAGCCGTGACTGGCTCAATTTCGTAAAGAGTCCACGAGCCCGTTCAAAGATCAAGGCATGGTTTAGCAAAGAGCGTCGTGAAGAGGCAATCGACGCAGGGCGTGAATCTATAGCGCGTCAGATGCGTAAAGCTGGATTGCCGTTGCAAAAGATCTTTGCTGGACATGCACTTCTGGAGCTTGCCCACGATATGCATTATGCAGATATAGATGCTTTATATAACGCAGTTGGGGATGGACACGTTTCTGCATCTTCAATCATTGAGAAGTTGATAGCAAGTATTGGGTCGGAGGACTCTCACCCACAACCAACAATTGAGAATATTCCAACTGGCGTGCAAACAACACGCAGAACTTCTAGCGCTATTGAAGTTGAGGGCGTCGACGATGTTCTTGCAAAATTGGCTCGTTGCTGTACGCCAGTTCCTGGAGATGCAATCATGGGATTCATAACTAAGGGTTCTGGAATCTCGGTTCACCGCGAAGATTGCATCAATGCGGGGGATTTGCGCGAACATCAAGCAGAACGCGTGGTTGGCGTGAAATGGTTGGCGGGGGCTGCGAGCATTTTCCTTGTAAACATTCAGGTAGAAGCTCTCGATAGAGCACGACTCTTAGCTGATGTAACGAGAACGCTCTCAGAGCAGCATGTAAATATCTTGAGCGCCGCGGTCAATACTTCTAAAGACCGTGTAGCAATTTCCAGATTCACCTTTGAAATGGCCGATGCTAAACATCTAGACTCGGTCTTAGCAGCGGTTCGAAATATCGAAGGCGTCTACGACGTTTATAGAACCTAGAACAATAGCTTTAGTTGAACTCAGCTAAATGCTTCTTGGCCTCTTCCAGCCAAACTGCGCGAGCTTCAGCGGATTCGAGCGCTTCTTTAGCCTTCTTTGCGTTACCTGCAGCGGTTGCCTTGGCGGCAGCCTTCTTGTAGTTCTCAATAGATTCCTGTAGTTGCGTGACAACTTCAGCTGCTCGGGCTTTTGCAGACGGATCTGTCTTGCGCCAGATTTCAGCTTC
>JACCDO011607320.1_pt1 | contig 13041 bp, 13 predicted proteins | sample 7446101 | NCBI WGS metagenome assembly JACCDO01 (sample SAMN15323440, study PRJNA562643) | freshwater metagenome | isolation source: river surface water | place: USA:Blue River Watershed | collected 2017-08-16
ATCATGATGCTCGTTTTTAAATCACGAGTCGTCTTCCTCGCTGATTGTACTGTTCAACAAAATCCAGATGCCCATGATCTTGCTGACATCGCCATCTCTGCAGCTCAACTTTATAGAAGAGTCATGCAAGCAGAACCAAGAGTCGCCTTCCTATCATACTCAAATTTTGGTTCAAATAGAGATCCAGAAGCAGCAAAAATGGCAGAAGCCGTGAAGATCGCAAAAGCAAAAGATGCGAATCTTATTGCAGACGGAGAGATGCAGGCAGATGTTGCCACTAATGCTGATATTATGAGAAATCTTTTTGATTTCTGCACACTAGATAAACCAGCAGACGTGTTAATTTTTCCAGATCTTAACTCTGCCAACATTAGTTACAAACTTCTCGCTCAACTTGGAGGAGCAACTCCAATCGGACCAATTTTACTTCCTCTAAAACATGCGATCAATATTGTTCAAAGAACTTCAACTATTGAAGAGATCGTTAATATGAGTCATTTGACTGCTCTTATTTCTCAAGAGATCAAAGCTCATAAACAACAACAAAAATTATTATAAGGAGAAGTTATGTCGTTTGAAAAAAATATTATTAATACAGACAAGGCACCAGCAGCGGTAGGAACTTACTCTCAAGGTGTTTTTCATAATGGAGTTTATTATTTTTCAGGCCAAATAGGTCTCGATGCTAAAACAGGTGAACTAGCAAATGGTTTTGACGCTCAACTTGAAAATGTTTTAAAAAACATAGATGGTCTTCTTGAGTCTCAAAAACTAAGCAGAGATAACATAATTAAGACGACTATCTTTATGACGGATTTATCTCAATTTGGAAAAGTTAACGAAGCGTATACCAAGTTCTTTAAATCTCCATATCCAGCAAGATCTACTGTACAGGTTTCTGCACTTCCAAAAGGCGCAGTAGTAGAAATTGAGGTTATTGCGGCTAAATCCTAAAAAATATGTTTAATAGAAAATACGTCTTTGAAACTAAATCGACTCGATTGAAAAGGCTATTCCTTAGTGGAGTAGCCTTTAGTCTTGGTTTCATTTGTCTTTTAGCAACCTTTATTACCTACATCCCCATCTTAGCAAAAATGGAGAGAGATAAAGCTTCAGGTGCCTTTTTTCAAAAGTCTCCCGACATGATTGCTGTGTTCACAGGGGATAAAGGAAGAATTAAATATGCACTGGAGTTTCTGAAGAAAAATCCAACGACCAAACTTCTTATTTCTGGCGTCTATGCTAATAACTCTATTGAAACTCTTATTCAAAAACAAACCATCGAAGAAAGGGATAGAGATCTTATTGCAATGAATGTTGATCTTGATTATGAATCAAAGAATACTTACCAAAATGTAAAAGAAACTGTTGAATTTATTCAAAATAACCCAATGATTCAAAACGTTCTCATCATCTCAAGTGATTACCATATTTTAAGAATTAAAATGATTTTCAATCATCTTATAGATTCACCAAAATTAAATTTTTATTTTGATGGACTACAACTTGAATACACAAATTGGGAAAATGTTAGAAAACTTTTAAAGGAAACTGCAAAAATCTTTCGAACTTTTATTTATCTTAAAATTATTAAAGACAATTCATTTTCAGAATAATTAAAACTTATATCCACCACCTAAAGAATAAATTGTAATTAGTTTTGAATCCAAATCAGTCAACGTATTATCAATAACTATTGGCGCCTCTCCATCGAGTTGTGAAACTCCATTTTCAGTGCGTTTTGTAATATCCAATCTATACTGTGTCGCTTTTAGAAAAAGAAAAAATCCAGCTAGAGAAGTGAAGTTGATTCCTCCGCCCATACTTGAAATCGTGACAGCATCTTCAATTCGAACTCGATAGTTTTCACTAATAGTTGAATCATAATTATAATTGATTCTATTATAAGCTCTACCCTGTCCAATTCCAGCAAAGACATATGGCTCAACAATTAAGTGCACCACTTCATCTAATAAAGGATTTCTGGTTTTCAGATCAAAAATAAAACCTAAACTTTGAGATGCTTCTCCTCCATAGAATTGACCTGTTTTTTTGAAAAATGCTGATTCCTCATCTAAATCCTCAGATCCAACAGTTTCTACTCTCTGGCCAATAGTGCCCATGTAAAAGCCTTCTAACTTCGTTGTGGTATTAAACCCCCACCCCAAATAGAATTCTCTACCAAATCCAAGTCTCGCTCCATATAGTGCTCTATTTTCAGAAGAAAAATTCTTTTCCGTTCCATTAAAATTGAATGGCACTTCATATTCAGATCCTTCAAATCCAAAAGTTGTGATCCAATGACCTTTTCTTGGAACGAATTCATCCTCATCCATTATTTCAGATGTAACCATAGGAACAGGTGTATCTATAAGTGGTTGTGATGCTGCTGGAGTTTCGGAAACCTCCTGCTTAGACTGCTCTTGAGGATCATTGGGAGAAGAAGACGGAGTTTCAGATGTTTCTAAAGGCTGCACTTGAGTAACATCAATTTTAACTTCATCCTCGGGAGATACTTTTAGCTCCTCTGACGAAACTTTTTGTTCTTCACCACTTGTATTAGCGGTAATAGAGAAACTTGAAAAGAGAGCGACACCGACAAGGCCCAAGGCCAAAATATTTTTATTCATAGAATAATTATGCGACCCACTTGAATTTGTGTCAAAAATTAATCAGGCCCTATTTACTGAAATGACTTCTTCCATCTGTTCAATGGAACTAATGGTTCTTAAAAGTTCTGAGTAATCTTTAACTTCGATCTCAAAAATAAAACTACCTTTTTGATCGGGCATTGATCTTGCGATTGCTGAGCGTATATTAATACCTGAATTATTAATCGATTTTGAAATCTTAGACAAAATACCTGGCTTATCATGAGTGGTAACTTTGATATTAACAGGATGACTAAAATTGTAATGTTTATTCCACTCAACTAATACTTGCCGGGCCTTTTCTATGTCTAAAATTTTAGAGCATGTTACGGTATGGACTGTGATTCCCCTTCCTTTCGTAATAATCCCAGCAATAGGATCTCCAGGAATTGGGTTACAACATCGACCCATTTTAACCATAATATCATCAAGTCCATCAACTATAACTGCGTTGTCATTTCCGCTATTTTTTCTTGCTGTTTTAGCTAATTTTTTTGAGAAGCTCTCATCGGCCTGTTCGTCTTTTAAGTCTAAAACATCTTCTTCTGTGAAATTAATTGAAGTCAAATTAATTAACACTTCTCTCAGCGGTAGATGTTGTGAACCAATATTAACAAAAAGTTCTTCAATTGATTTGTAATGTAATTTATCTAAAAGATCTTTAAAATCACCCTTCTTATCTAGTGACTTGATAGAGGTTTCAAACTTCTTCAATGTTGACTCGAGCATCTTTTCACCTAATTCTCGATGCTGATCTCGTTCAACTTTCATGAGGTGCTGTTTTATTTTTGTTATTGCCCTCGATGTTTTACATATTTTTAGCCAATCTTTAGAAGGAGTCTGAGTTTTAGAAGTTAAAATCTCAACTGTATCACCAGATTTTAAGCGATACTTAAGTGGAACCATTTTACCATTAACTTTTGCACCAACCGTTTTATTTCCTACCTCTGTGTGTACAGCATAGGCAAAATCAAGTGGAGTCGCTCCGTATCGAAGCTCCTTGACGTCACCATTTGGTGTAAAAATAAAAACTCCACCGACATCCAGATCATTTTTAACAACATCCATAAATTCAGATGAATTTTGAACATTTTGATTAAACTCCATGAGCTCTTCCACCCATTTGAGTTTCTCTACATTTCCTTTGTTTCTCTCTTTGTACTTCCAGTGTGCAGCAACTCCTCGTTCAGCAACTTCATGCATTTCAAATGTTCTAATTTGAATTTCAATTCTCTCTGCCTTTGGCCCAACAACTGTTGTATGAAGTGATTGATAGTTATTCACTTTTGGAATCGCAATATAATCTTTAAATCTTCCTGGAACAGGAGTGAACGCTGAATGGATGATACCCAAAACCTTATAACATTCAGTGATGTTATTGATTAAAATTCTAAATGCCAGCAAGTCTTGAATTTGTTCAAAATCAACTCCTCTTTGCTGCATTTTTTTATAAATGGAATAAAAATGTTTTGGTCTTCCTGTGACCTCTCCCTGAACGGAGTACTCCAGCATCTTCTCTTGTATTAATAAAAGAGTTTCTTGAATGTAAGTTTCTCGCTCCCTCTTTTTCATTGCAATTTTTTCAGCGAGTCGATAATAAATTTCAGGGTGAAGATATCTTAAACACAAATCTTCAAGATCGGCCTTCACTGAGTTAATACCAAGTCTACTTGCTAACGGCACATAAATATCAAGCGTCTCCTGCGCCTTCGCCATTTGCTTTTCTTTAGTCATGTATTGCAGCGTTCTCATATTGTGCATTCGATCTGCAAGTTTCACAATGATAACTCTTAGATCTTGGGCCATCGCCACAACCATCTTTCTAAAATTTTCTGCCTGAGACTCTTCCTTTGTCTTAAACTTAATCTTAGATATTTTTGTACAGCCAACAACAATTTGAGCAACAGTCTGACCAAAAAGTTTACTTATCTCTTCTGGAGAAACGTCGCAATCCTCAACAACATCATGAAGAAGGCCCGCCATTATCGAGTCGACATCCATCTTTAATTTTACGAGTGTCGCCGAAACATTTAATGGATGAATTATGTAAGGCTCTCCCGAAGACCTCTTATGAGAAACATGCATCTTTTCTGCAAACTCATAACACTTTTGCAGCAAAGCAAGATCAGCTTCAGGGAAAACAACTTCAACTCTTTTAATCAATTCTGAAATTGTTAAACTCGACTCATGTGTAAAATCAATTCTCTCTGAGAACATTATTTTCCTAAAATTTCGGTTACAATTTTTTTAAGATTCAAATACGCCCTTTCGACATCGTCATTCATAACAAGAAAGTCATAATCATTTTTTCTTAATAACTCTTTTTTAGCATTATTGACTCTCTCTAAAATAACTTCTTCCTTATCTGTTCCTCGAGCTTTTAATCTTTTTTCCAACTCCTCAACAGATGGAGGTTCAATAAAGATTACTTTTGCCAATTCACCATAAAATCTTTTCATTGCATCGGCACCTTGAACATCAAGATCGAAGAGCATTTTTATTCCTGAATTCAACCCTCGATCAACAAATATTTTAGAGGTGCCATAAAAGTTTGAATGAACTTTTGCCCATTCAATAAAAGACTGAGAATCAATCTGTTTCTGAAATTCATCTATTGATAAAAAGTGATAATCCTTACCATTGACTTCCCCTGGTCTCATAGATCTTGTCGTGCAAGATACCGACCATTCCAAATCTGGGAAATCACTTTTAAGCTTTGAAAGAAGCGTCGATTTCCCTGTTCCGGAAGGAGCACAAATAACAATCATCTTACCAATCATGATTTATTCCAAATTCAGTGCTTGTTCTCTAATCTTTTCTAATTGTACTTTCATCTCAATAACTTGGGATGAAATTTCTGAGTGGGCAGATTTTGATCCAAGAGTATTTGTTTCTCGACCTAATTCCTGAAGTAAAAAATCTATTTGTCTTCCGACTTCTCCGGTCGAGTTTAAAATAGTTTTTAATTTTTGAACGTGAATTTTAGCACGATTAATTTCTTCATCTACTTCAAGCTTCTCTAAGTAATAGACGATTTCTTGCATGAGTCGTGATTCATCTATTTTAAAATCTTTCATCTTTTCATTTAATTTCTGAGTCAAACGATCTCTAACTAAATTTGGATATTCAACTTTCAAAGTATCAACAATTTTTAAACATTTTTCATAATGACTTAAATGCTCAACTAACTTTGCTACAAGTTTAGTTCCCTCTTGCTTCCTGGACTCCTTTAAGGATTGCAAGGACAATTCAAAAGCAGACCACATGAGTGGTAATATTTCTTTTTCTTTTAACTCTTCATCATCTTTAAAAAAATCACTCCTGAGAAAATCTGATGGATTAATCGTAAAAGGTATTTCCTGTTTTTTTAAATGAGGAACTGTTAGATCTAGAAAACTTTTAATTTTTTCATTATCTATTAAAAATTCTTTTGAGTTTACTTCATTCTTTTTATAAGAAATATTTACATCAAAAGTTCCTCGCTTAAACTCTTCATCAATTTTGTTCCTTAATTCTAATTCAATTGAATTAAATAAAGATCCCATTCGAAAGCGCATATCTTTAAAACGATTATTTACAGTTTTAATTTCAACGGTGACAACAAAGTTCTTTCCTGAACATTCTCCCTTACCAAATCCTGTCATCGAATAAACGCTCATACATGTCCCTTCACTTCTTCATCTTTATCAAAAGTAATTGTTAAATTTCCCATTTGCCTAAATTTTTCAAATCTTTGAGTTAATAAAGAATCAATTGAAGTGTTTTTAAATTTCTCTAGATTTTCAAGAATCGCATTTTTTACATTTAAAATGGCAACATCTGGATACCGATGGGCCCCACCTGTTGGTTCTTTAATTATTCCATCAATAACCTTTAGGCTAAGCGCCATATTAGGTGAAAGCTGAAGAGAGTTTGCAGCTGTTTCTGCCATTTTGGGATCTGACCATAAAATCGAAGCACAAGATTCTGGAGAAATAACAGAATAAATTGAATACTCCATCATTAAAACAGTATCTGCGATTGCAATGCCTAAGGCTCCTCCAGATCCACCCTCCCCTATGACAACTGAAATAATGGGAGTTTTAATATTAAACATTTCTTCTAAATTTTCTGCAATTGCTTGGGCCTGACCACGCTCCTCTGCCCCAATCCCAGGATAAGCACCAGGAGTATCTACAAAGGTGATGACAGGAATTTGAAATTGAGCCGCTAATTGCATCACTCTTAAAGCCTTCCTATAACCTTCTGGGCTTGCCATTCCAAAATTTCGCTTTATTTTCTCTTGAGTCTTTCTCCCTTTTTCAATTCCAAGAACAGCAACTTTGTGTCCTTGTAAATATCCAAAACCCGCAATTAAAGAAGGATCATCTGAAAATCTACGGTCACCATGAATCTCATAGAACTCATCGACGATCTTTTCGATATAATCAATCGAATGTGGTCTCAAAGGATGTCGAGAGAGTTGAGTCCTTTCCCAGGGAGTTAATTTTGTATAAATCTGCTCTAAAAGTGTACTTACTTTTGCCTGCAATGCGGTAATTTCGTGTGAAATATCAATATTTTGGCCAGAAGTCTGTTGAAGTTCTCTGATTTGATTTTCTAATTCTGAAACCGGTTTTTCGAATTCTAAAGTGAAATCCATGATAACCCCTTAATAAACCCCATAAAAGTGGAATAAATAATGGGTAAATTACCAATGAAGTTAAAAAAAAGCACGAAATTCTAATGGTGTTAAGGAGATATAATGAAATTTATTCCCAAGTTTCTACACGACCAGCAGAAAAATAAACATAGTGATTTTTTCCCTGATAACTATAGTGCCATTTCTCGTTCTGAAAAATAGGATTTCCTGTAATTTCAACCTTTTTCGGCTCACCTAAAATGACCTGAACTTCTTTTTTTAACATCCCTACTTGTAAGGAATCATCTTCATTTTCATGGTGATTTGATGAGTTTTTCATCTGATTGTCCATCAGCCCCTTACTTTCAAGGTAAATTCTTCGATCCCCCGGAGCTAGGCGAAGGAAGTAGATCTTTTCAGAATGAGATGAAAAATGTTTTTTATATCGATCATAAAAATCGAGATCATAATCCGAAAGACTACTTTCCAGTTCTAACAATTCTGATTTTAACAGTAACTTGGTTTCACGATTTTCTTTTTCATCAAGAGTGGCCGGTAGCCTTCGCCTCCACTCTGCTTTTGATCTCCACATTCGTCCTGAATCCCCACCAACCACTGGAAAATCAGCTCCTGGATCAAAAAATTCGCCATCCTCATAACTCATCTCATCCATAAAGGTTCGTTGAGTCATTAGCCCAGAACATCCAACAAATAAAAAATTAATTAGAAAAAAACTAATTCTCATCATTTTATTTCCTCACAATACACGCCCTCTTATCGACAAAAAGAATCGAGACTAAAAAAAATAGGAGGAGGCAATTCTTGCCTCCCCTTAAGAGTTGAAACAAAGATACTTTAATCATCTATTCAATTTATCCGAATTGTTTATTGATGGAATTTTTAAATAAGATTGAAGATTTTATAAACACGTTACTTGTAAAGATTGGTCAGTGGATCATTCATACGATATTAAGAATTACTCCAAAAAAAATTCTTCGACTTTTTACTAACTTTAAAGAAACAACAGTACAAATAAAATTATTCTTGAAAAATCTTCCTAAAAATTTTGTTCAATGGGCGATCATTTTTTTAAAAAGCACCAAGGAAAAAGTTCTAAGTATTGATTTCAAAGAAAAAATCAACACCCAAATTAATAAAATCAAAGAAAGCTATAACGAAATAAAAAATTCAAAAGATAGCAAAATCAAGAAATTTGTTCTTATTCCCAAGCAAGTTATCTCAAATTGGGTTAAAGGATTAACTCCCTCTCAGACCATCCTATTCATTACTTCAATAACAGGCTCATTGCTGGCATTTATTAGTATTATCTCTACAAGTAACAGAATACTAAACATCACTCGCCAAGGAAGAAGTCCTGCAAGTGTAGTTGAAGAAGAAAAATCTCAATATGAAAGACCAGATTATTATAAAAAAGAAAAAAGACATGTTCTATTTTCAAGTGTTCGACTTCCCGTTTATTCAGCAGACCCGAAGGAACTCCAAACTGTAGAAATTGATTTTAATGTCACTCTTTCAAACCGACATGCCAGAAATCTTCTCGAAAAATTTGAATTTCAACTCAGAGATTATCTCATTTTAAAACTAGAACCCCAAATTGCAGAATTTCCTCTACAAGAAGAAGGAAAAGAGATTTTAAGAGATAAAATATCACAAGAAATAGATTTATTTCTAAAAGAAAGAAACATCAATGGTCAGGTAACTGAAGTGAAAATCATTTATGTACTTGCGAATTAATTTGAAAAAGCATTCTCCTCGCTGTTTTTTCTGAAATTTCTAATTTTTTGGCGGTCATTCTTATATTTTTTTTACATTCATAAAATACCTTTTCAAAATACTTCTCCTTGATCCTTGATAAAGGGAGATGAGAATCTTCTCCAAGGGAAATTAAATTTGAACTAGTGAGTATTAATTCTTCATCAGAAGAATCAAAATCCATTTTATTTTGTCTATTAATAATTCTTTTTTTTTCGAGATGTGATAATAATTCTCTTAAATTTCCTGGCCAGGGCAAAGTTTGATAGAACTCAATTAAACTTGAAGTCATATAAACCTGGTTTTTCTTAGAGAAATACTCACAAACCTCTCTGACTTTTTTTAAATCTTCTCTCAGACTTGGAAGCCTTATCTCGTATCCTGATTTAATTCTATAATACAAATCTTTTCTAAATTCATTTTTCATGACCAAATTTAAAAGTGGTTTCCCTGAGGCGAAAATAATTCTCGTATTAATTATTTTTTCTTTAGTATCACCCACAGATCGATAGGCTTTATTATCAAGAAAAGTTAAAATTTTTGTCTGGATTTCAACAGGCAGTGAATCAATTTCGTCTAAGAATAAAGTTCCTCCATCTGCAATTTCAAATGCCCCTTTTTTCTCATATAATGCTCCTGTAAACGATCCTTTTTTATGGCCAAATAGTTCTGATTCTATAAGCGACTGATTAAAAGAAGATAAATTAACTGAAACAAAATTTCCTTTTTTTTGACTTTTTTCGTGAATTAATTTTGCCAGATACGTTTTCCCAGTTCCCGTTTCTCCCTCAATTAAAATATTAAGATTAGAACTCAAAATATGATCTTCTTCTAAAATAGGATGATTTATAAAAAAGAAAGAATCATTCTCAAGCTGGTTTTTCTTAAAAAGCAACCGATGAAGATCAAATTCTATTTTATCGTTTTTTTCAATAAAAACTTCGTTTGCGAAAAATCCATTAAGTCTAAAAGGAAGTCCCGAAATTCTTTTAAAAACATAAAGATTATCACAAAGATCATTGTTTTTAATTTCTAGCTTATAATGAAAAGGCTTATCTAAAAGTGAAGGGATCTCAATTTTGCTCATCCCAACATCATTGGAGTGAAAATTTGGTGAGATAAAATCGATTGCATTCCACTTTAAATCAATGACTTTTTTCCTTCCTTGGAATGGAAAAAGAGAGCAATAATCTCCATTTTTAATTCCTAGTTCCTCTACCGCTTCGATGATTGAATCAAATTTCATTTTTAAAACCCTTTTTTAGACAGACGAGAACTTTGCTTTTCTGTTAAAATAAGAAGAAATGCTCTTTAAATATGCTTTGAGAGTGATAAAATTTTAATTTTGAAACGGATCGTTTATGAAAATTGCAAAAGGTCAGACTGAATTTCTTATGGGAATTGACAAGGTTGAACAACTTCATTCCTGGCTTAATGAAAATCAGTTCATCAATGGAGTTGCCTTTATCGGAAGATCTAATGTTGGGAAATCTTCTCTTATCAACTCTCTCTTTGGCCAAAAAACGGCAAGGGTCTCAAAAACTCCGGGCAGAACAAGACAGGTTAACATCTTTAGCTTTATTGTCGAAGATCCAGAGAGCAAATCAATTAAAAAGTATTATTTATTTGATGTTCCAGGATATGGTCATGCTGAAGTTTCAAAAGAGATGGCGCAAAACTGGCAAATTCTTCTTGATACTTTCTTCCATCTTTTAAGCAGCAAAATTCTACTACTCAATATTCAGGACGCCAGGCATCCTCTTCAAGAAGCTGATCTGATGTTCCATGACTATATTAAAAGTTTTCAATTAGAAACATATATGATTTTCAACAAGCTTGATAAATTAAAGACTCAAAGTGAAAAATCAAAATTAAAAAACCAAATGCCTGCCATTTATAAAAAATTCAAATGGGTCAAGCAAATTCATTTTACATCAGCTGAAAAAAATGAAGGGTTACCTGGTCTTGAATTATCTATTATTAATTTTATCAATCGACATGGATAAATCCTTATGCTTACAAATGTGAAAGACCTTGTTTTATCAAGCGAAGATGACTTAAAAATTAGAAACATTATTGCAGAACTTAGAGTTAAATATAAAGACAAACCCGATCCCTGGGGATTTAATCTAGATCTTTGCGAAAAGGCCTTAAGAACGATTCTGCCTTTTTATCGACACTATTTTAGAGTAAGAGTTTTTGGAGCTGAACATGTTAAAGACCATCCCTATATGGTCGTCAGTAACCACACCGGACAAATTCCTATTGATGGCATGCTAATTAACATCGCTTTTGCGTTAGAAGTTTCTCCTCCAAGAGTTTTGAGGGTTATGGTTGAACGATTTTTAGCACAACTTCCTTTCCTAGGTGAACTCTCAGCCCAGGCCGGAGCAATACTAGGAGATAGGGCTAATTGCCAATATTTATTAGAAAATGGAGAATCCATCCTTGTCTTTCCAGAGGGCGTGAGAGGAATTGCAAAAAACACACCTGATTTTTATAAAGTAAAATCTTTTTCTCAAGGCTTCTATCGAATTGCTCTTCAAAAAAGGACACCGATTCTTCCTGTTTGTGTTATCGGCGCGGAGGAAATGTTTCCGTTTGTTCTTCATGCCAGAAATCTTGCAAAACTGTTAAGACTACCTGCTCTTCCAATTTCAACTAATCTTTTACCACTTCCCTCTCCTGTGGATATCTACATTGGAGAAGAAATTCCCGTCCCAGAACATCTCATGTCTGAAGCCTCTGATAAAGAAATTAGAGAGCATGTTTATCATGTGGAGAATACGGTAAGACGAATGATCGTCAAAGGTCTAAAGAATAGAAGACCTTTTTTCGATTCAATAAGAAAACCTATTTCTAAATATGTCATCAAAGAATTTCAAGTTAGAGGTTTAAAATGAGTGATAAACCTAAAAAAATACTTATCATTGGGATATCTGGAGGATTAGCACAAATTTGTTCTCGTCTGATTCTCACTGAACATCCAAACTGGTCGATTATTGGAATAGACTCTAGAGACGTGAGTAAAGTTCCTCCTCTAAAAGGTCTATCTCCTATTCAAATGAAATATTCCAGAGGAAACTTTGAAAATCTTTTTAGAACTCATCACTTTGATGTGGTTTATCATCTTGGACGAATCAGTCATTCATCAAATACCCAAAATTTATTATTAAAAAGAATTGATCTCTCAGTCATGGGAACCAATCGCATACTAGAGCTTTGTGAAAGATCTGGGGTCAAAAAAGTCATCATTCTTTCAACCTATCACGTTTATGGAGCCTTACCTGATAATTCAGTCTTTATAAAAGAAGATGCTCCTTTAAGGGCAAGTATCAAACATCCAGAATTGAGAGATGTTGTTGAAATGGATCAAATTTGCACGAACTGGATGTGGAAAAACCAAAACTCTATTTCTACAATTGTTTTAAGGCCATGTAATATTATTGGAACCCAAGTTCAAAATGCCATGACAAAGTTTCTTATGGGGCCTGTGTCCTTGAGTCCAATCGATTTTAATCCTTTCTTTCAATTTATCCATGAATTCGACATGGCGAATATTTTATATAAATGTCTCTCACAAATACCTATCGGTACTTACAATGTTGCTGGAGATGATTTTATTGCACTCAGAGATGCACTTAAAGTTGTGGGAACGAAAGGAATACCTTTTCCTATGATGCTTGCCACTGGACTTAATACTGCACTCAAAAAAATCAATGTGGATGTTCCAGAATATCTCATCGATTATTTAAAATTTTCCTGCTTAATTTCAAACAGGGAGCTCAAAAAACACATTGGCCCTCAATTTTGCAGGTTTAATATCAATGACTCTCTCGAATTAATAAAATTACGCTAAGCACTTAATTGACAAAATAGCCTCTCCCTCATTATGATCAGGATTCGTGGCTTCCTGGCGGAACGGTAGACGCAGCGGATTCAAAATCCGCCGCACGCAAGTGTGTCCGAGTTCGAGTCTCGGGGGAGCCACCACTC
>JACCDO010002695.1_pt1 | contig 13039 bp, 7 predicted proteins | sample 7446101 | NCBI WGS metagenome assembly JACCDO01 (sample SAMN15323440, study PRJNA562643) | freshwater metagenome | isolation source: river surface water | place: USA:Blue River Watershed | collected 2017-08-16
ACGGGTCATTGTTGAATAAGATGACGAATGCGCCACCCAATATGATTATATAATGCAAAATTTGGTAGTAGTAGCCGATTAATCGTTTTGGAATGTATTGTTTAATGCATCTATAAATTTTATTAGATATGGTTCGTATAATATTAGAGTCCATTCTATATGTTGCGCCAAAAAAAGGGGATTTTATGCGTAAATTTATGCATAATTGAACATTAAATATGTATTTGTACATAAGATGATCAATGTTATCACAGACAAGACAAAGTACGACAGCATATCAAGCACAACCTTGTATATCGGGTTGGAATAGATGTGTTTCAATATCATGACACAAATAGTTCCTACTATAATATTCGGTATATAATGGCTCGTGTCCTCAATATATCCATCGTCGCCTACATTGGACTGGTCTTTACTTTGAAATATTATGTCGCAAATGTCCGGGCCCAAGTTCGTAAATATGTGCGCATGATGCAGCTCGTGGGTTCGGTTTATGTGCAAGATAGAATAATTGATATTATGCACTGACGTATAAAAGATATACAACATGATGATAATCCATTTGTCAAATATGTCATTCAATAGTAGCTCATTGACTAAAGGAAAGACCATCCCGAATTGCAGTTCCATCAGTATTTGGATGCCGTGTGACAACCAGTTATTATTTTCGTGGTGATAATGATGCGAAATGGTGAAAAAATTTCTCACGGAATGGCTTTCACTATGAACCCAATACACCATGAACAACATGACGCCAAAGGTGATGAATCCGCGTAGAACATTCTCTTGTGCAACTATCCACACAGCCAGTGCAAAAAACACCCATGTTTTTAAATTTTTGCGTATGGACAATAACACATCTGAAAAGGGCTGGCTCTTATCATGCGTTTCAATTTTTTTGGCAGAAGTTTTTCTCTCTTCGGTGTCTTCTTGCTGACTTGCTAAATCAGTTGTCTTTGGATGAGACCTTCTTTTTGGTTTGTTGTTTGGTTTGTTGTTTGGTTTGTTGTTTGATTTGTTGTTTGATTTGTTGTTCATATTAAAATTAGTTTCATCATGTGTGTTCATATACATAATAATGAAAAAATAAAACATTTATTTTACACATAACGCCACTATCGTTTTCCATCTTATTTAGCTATATTACACCGACCAAAAATAAAAATGACAAGTAAATATATGAGCCAAGATTTTTTTGGATACATAATTATAGCGCTTGTCTTATTAGTATGTTTAAAAATATACTACGAATCAGATGCATTCAATTTAAAATGTATCATTTCATCCGTAGATGGCAACCGGTATTGCGTGAGAGAAAGAGAGAAGATGGAATTAGCGGCCGATTTATTAGCAAAAGTCACAAAAAAGTGTAAACTATTGGTTTATTATTTGAAAAATAAATATCCAGACGATCCTCGTGTGGTAAAATTGGTGGAAAATTTCAATCCGCAAAAAATAAGCGAGACCTTGCCAACCAGTGAATTGACTGCATATAGTGAAAATAAAGGCGAAAAGGTTGCATTCTGTTTAAACAAGACAAAAAACGGCAATAAATTGATAGATTTAGACACATTGACCTTTGTTTCTCTCCACGAATTAGCCCATGTAATGACCACCTCAATTGGTCATAAACAAGATTTTTGGCAAAATTTCAAATTCTTGCTTGAAAATGCCAAAGCCGCAAAAATTCATGACCCGGTTGATTATAAAAAACAGCCTCAAGAATATTGTGGAATGACGATTAGCGATAACCCATTTTATGATTTGTAATTTAGTAGCTATGCTAAACAATTTCATGCAAATTGATATATTTTGTATATATAATAATAAAACTATTATATATAGGATATACATATGAATATACATATGAATATACATATGAACATATATAAAGTCAATTACTTAACAGACGACAAAACCATAAACAAAATCCATGTATTTTTTGGAAACCATACAAGTAATTTAACGGAATTATTTGAAAAAGACCCACACAATACCTTGTTTGCGGACATATTTAACCAAGAAGAGCTGTCCGTTATTTTGAATCCTGCAAAAAAAATACCCGTCGTATTTTCGCACCAATCGATTCATGAAGACGACACCATAGGCGCAATCAAATCTAAAATCATGCATGAATTTGGGAATAACTTTTCGCTGGAGGAAATTTATTTATTTTGTATGAAAAAGGAGCTCTTATCAGCATATGCTATATACAAGACCCTTACTCAAAATAGGCGAATCAAACTGACGCGAGTTAGACTAGATAACTTTTTGTTGAATATCATCCGCGATAGTGACGGCAAACAAGTCAAATTTAATATACCAGAGAAAGACGTGTATACATATGACGATATATTAGCACTTAATTTAGATGGCCGCCAGTTTATCATGAACAAGGTGCTTGGTCAACGTTTTTTTATAGTGGAAAACGAGTATCCATTTGTATGCAACCCATTTCAGGTCGTTGAATATGATGCCCTCATGGAACGTACGATTCGTAAGTCAATGACGACATTAAATGGACATCTATTATTGAATACAGGCAATATAGTCGGGAACAATATTTACTTGTGTTGCGCAGAAAATGTATTGGCATATAAAAACGTTCCATTTACCATCCAGTTATATTATCCCTTTTTATACGATAAAAAAATAGACTCATATGACATGTTAATGGAACAACGCGGGGGACTCATTGAATCGAGCAAAAAAATGTTTACAGAAAAGCATTTTCAAGGTGTCGACTTGTTTTATGATGTATATAAATATCGTACGAGTGAGTTGGCTTACATAAAACGCGGAATAAAATCCATCAAATTTGTAATGCATCCTGTATACAAGGTAAAGATACCCTTGGATATTATATTCAAAATATTTCATGCTACCCAATCTACGTCCTTTATTAATTATAATCCAGGAACAAGACAGGACAAAATGTTGCGTATATACACAGATAAAATTGCATTAGACGGCAGAAAAATTCCCTATTTATCCAAAGGAACCATATTCAAGTTGATTAAACAGACCGGACGTAATAAATCGGTCTCTATCTATGTAAATGAACTAAATGGAATATGTGAATTTGAAGAAAATGGGGACATTACTTTTTACACAGAATTTGAACAAATTATTAGCGAAAATGAAATCGACCAGTTATTGCGGGATAAATTGAATCCTGTGTTGGAAATAGTCAAGTCTTATTTTGAGCAAAATGGTTATACTATGAGTTTATTTGACAAGTTGAAATATCCCAACATTGAAATCAAACAAATACTATATCAGTCTGTTATCCGGATAAATCGTGAATTTGACTTGACACATCTCAAGGGTTGTATATCCAATGTATTTATTATTGAAGCCGATAATATTAAAAAGGGTGTCGTTATGCGTTTTAAACGAGTCGCTAATTTTAATAAAATGGACAGCATGGAATCATTCGTCGTTGAAAAACAAAAAGATGGGTTACGTGACGTAGAGATAATAGACGCATTGTTAGAAAATTACAAGGATTTGAGTGAAAAAGACGCGGTTATGTTACTTGGTAAATTGGCAAGTGAATTGCAAGTAGAAAGGGGGGCGAACAAGGGCGCTATTGAAATCAAAATTAATCCCGGGTTCAAAACACTCGTAACATTCAACCAAATATCAAGTGATATTACTATCAGCGTTGAAAATATAAACGACATTGCTTATCTAGATACATTGCCCATTTACTTGGATACACTGGTAAGATTAACACAGGACCAAAGCAGCACAAAGGTTCCAATAAAGGAGATTCATCATATTTGTTCAAGCAAGGAGGTTAATGATGCCTTTTATAATGATATTATTCCTGTAAATGAAAAGTCTTATATAGAACAAGCAGAGGTCGGTGAAGTTATCGAACTGGCAGACGATGAGATAATTTTTGATGAAGAAGAAGAAAGAGAAAAAGTACATAACGCGTTGAATTTATTTTTTAATGATGACGACGAAGAAGAGGAAGAGGAGGAGGAAGCAGATAAATACGGAGGTGCAAATGAGAAGGAAGAATCACAAAAAAATAGCGCCTTGCCATCTATTATAAAAAACGTAGAAGGCATGAAATTAAATAATCCATACCACTTTCAAACTAGAATTCAAGAGAGAGACCCAATATTAATTTTAGCAGAAGGACAAGGCAGATTTAATCGGTATTCTAGTACGTGTGCCCAGAATAAACGACGACAACCGGTTATATTAACAGAAGCAGAATTGAACAAAATAAAACATGACCATCCAGGCTACTTGAATGAAGAAAGTGATATTATTAAATACGGGTCGCAGCCTGATAAGCAGTTTTATTACATTTGTCCACGTTATTGGGATTTAAGCTCGGATACGTTAATCACGCCAGAGGAGATTGAACGTCAAGAATTACAAGATAAAATCATTCCAATGACTGCGAAATCTGTCCCAAAAGGTAAATATATATATGAATTTAATAATCCAATGGAATATAAAAAGGATCATAAATCATACCCTGGGTTTCTAGTAGATAAACATCCAGATGGACATTGCTTACCTTGTTGTTTTACAAAATGGAATGTTCCATCCTTGATTGGTAGAAAACAAATATGCGCTGGTAAAGAGCCGCTAAAAACCAAGGCTACTGAAACAGATGAGTATATAAAAGGTCCAGGAAAGTTTCCATTAAATATAAATCGCTGGGGATATCTGCCGCCTGCTATTCAAAATCTGCTACGAGAAAAGAATACGATTTGTAAACCAAATCAAGCTTGTTTGCTGCGTCATGGTGTCCTGCGTCATGGTGTCGAGATAAGTAAGAATCAGTCCTTTATTGCTTGTATATCCGATGCCATTTATTACACAAAACAAGATTATGTATCTATTGAGGACATGAAAAACGTGATCATTTCAACATTGAATATAGACAATTTTATTACTTTTCAAAATGGAAATTTAGTAACGGATTTTTATGACCCAAATAACACAACGAATACCGATTATTCTGCCTACACGAGTTCCAAACTTTACTCCAAATTAACGCCAGATGAAATGCCGTTTTTCAACAAGGTTTGCAATGCCTTTGAAAATTTTATAAAGTATTTGAAAAACGAGGATATTGTGATAGATTATACCTATTTGTGGGATATTGTGTGCCACCCGAATCCACAACTTTTTAGGGATGGTATTAATTTAGTCATATTAGAGGTTGCAAATAACGATATCACGGATAATGTAAACATAATTTGCCCAACGAATCACTACAATACTATCATGTACGATTCAAAGAAGCCCACTCTAATTCTATATCATCAAGACAAATACTTTGAACCGATTTATTCGTACCGAACAGATAAGGACGCAAAGACCAAGCAAGAGACGCTCTATGTCGGCAAGCTATTTCGTGAACAAGATGTCATGTTGAGTGACCAAATAAAACACCTTTTTAATGACGTTATAAAGCCATATTATAAAAACATGTGCGGACCCTTCTCTAGCATGCCAAATGTGTATAAAGCGAAACGAGCGATCTTATTGCAAGACTTGGTGAATATTTTGAACGAAAATAATTATACGATTCTTAGTCAGGTTGTAAATTATCAAAGCAAAGTAATTGGGGTCATAGCGCAAACATCTTTCCCGACGGCATCAAGCGGTTTTATACCTTGTTACCCATCTGCCATGATAGAGAACATGGAATACGTCTTTATGATGGAACCCAAGATATGGAAGCCATATAATGAAACCATTTCTTTTTTGAAAAACGTTTACGAGAATACCTTTAGAAATGTTCCATGCAATCCTATTTTCAAAATAATAGAGGATGAAGTGGTCGTAGGCGTATTAACACAAACGAACCAGTTTGTTCAACTTTCGGTCCCCATACCTGTGTCTGATTTGAAAGACGATAAATTACGCGAAATACGGGATAATAATTACGTGGTAAACAAAAACGCTACGCCGCTTATTTCAAGTGATTCTATTATAACAATGACAAATAAAGTGGATGAAGAGAGAGAAACATATATTAAAAAAATTAAAATAGAAACGAACATGTATCACGTGTTTAGAACCACGATTCGTATGTTATTAAACGATTATAATAATTTGAAACTAAGAGAGGAGATTGAAGAAATAACCAAATCACCCTATGCAATTTATAATGAAAAACTAAAAAGAACAAATGACTTACTGCATAAGTTGGTGGGTGACCTGGTATTATTTGTCAAGGATTATGACTATAAATTAATCAATGAACTGAATGTTTGTCTTACGAATAAGACTCAAGATAAATGCAATTCAAACGCGCCTCTCTGTACATTTAATGCAAATGGCAAATGTCAATTAATCGTTCCAAGAGAGAACTTGTTAACCAAATCGGACAACGAAAAGAATTATTACTTGAAAATGGCAGATGAATTAATTCGATATAACCGAATCAAATCATTCATGTTTGAAAAACAAACATACTTGTCTTTTGGAAAGGTGAATTATAATTTAAACGATAACGAGATTATAATATTGGAATCATTGGTTACGCAAGATTATTTTGAAGGGCTTACTCATACAAAAATGAATAAGTTTGCGAAATATAATAGTTACGATGAAGCAGAGCCCATTATTAGTCAAACATATGTGGGTCAAGTAGATTTGTCAAAAAATGCGTAATTGGTTATAATTTATGTACGACATATAAATATCCTTTACCAGTCTCTTCATTTATCATAAATGTTTCGTATTTTTTATTTTGATTGAGAACATAATCAATAGCAGTCCAATTACTAGCTGTATCAAGACCAATATCTTCAATGACAATCCAGCCATTATCATTTACATTCTCTAGTGCAAACAACAACGTATTTAGGTTTGCGCCGATTGAATGTAGACCATCATCTATAATTAAATCATATTTTTGTTTGCCAAAGGTCTTTGCAATGTTATCAAATGTAGACATGTCCAATTGGTCAATGTAACACGTTTTGATTCTATCTGTTTGAAACAAAATATCTTTATCAATATCGCATCCAAATATTTGAGAATTGGGTAAATATTGCTTAAATGCATACAAAGACGCGCCTGGTCTGCCATAAATACCCATGCTTGATACTATAGTTGGATTATTTGTACCCAGCCCAACTTCTAATACATTTAAACGTGATTCCTTACCTAATTTATTAAAAATATAGGCATACACATAATGATAATTATGAGGGTAAGCTTTATCACTTTTATTCTCATTTAAAATACGGCCGATTTCATCCTTTTCTTTGTTATCAAACTTAGTAATATTAAGATGTTTAAATAAATAATTATTATGCTTTACAAAAGCATTCATTTGAGAAATAAACAGAGATGCACCTTTAATCCATAGATGCTTATTTTCATCATTGTTCATTGATGCAGCAGAAAACATACGGAGGTCTTCAATAGACATGTTGTAATTTAATATAACCAATTCTTTTTATATTAAATTATTACTTATTATATTTTTATATATTCTTAGTTGCATGCAAAAGCGCATTGAGCCCTTCTTCAAAATTAATAGAAATACACCAACCAAGGTCCTTTAATTTTTGATTACTTATATAGTACCGCTGATCGTTAAAGGGTCTATCTTCAATATATGTTATCCATTTATCGTAATCCTCTGTGTGTTTAATTTTTCTAATGAGTATTTTAGCAACCTCCAATACACTATATTCCATACCTTCATCACATCCAATATTATATATTTCCCCGATCTCACCCTTGTCTAAGATGCACTTAAATGCAGATGCAGTGTCTTTTGCATGTAAGAAGGCTCTAACTGAGCTGCCATTACCTTGTATAGTAACAGGCGTATTATTTTGCAATAATTGGATAAAACGCGGAATTAATTTTTCAGGATATTGATTGGGACCATATACGTTGTTTCCACGTGTAATAATAATGGGCATTTTATAAGAATGATTATATGATTGTGCAATGAGCTCCGCTCCTGCTTTAGTAGCTGCATAAGGGTTTGTTGGACACAAAATGGAATGCTCTGTCTTATGTTTTTCATCCACGCTATTCATTGACTCGCCATATACTTCATCGGTAGAGACATGAATAAATTTCGTAATTTGGCCATATTTTCTACAGCATTCTAATAACACATGTGTTCCTAAAATATTATCCCTAGTAAACTGCAACGAATCATCAAATGAATTTTGAACATGGGATTGTGCCGCAAAATGAATTACCTGCTTAACTTGATAAGAACGCAATATATGATTAATTAAATCTTCTGAACATAAGTTGCCCTTTACCAAGGTGTAATGTTTGCTGTTTCGTACGTCCTCATTTACATTCTTTTCATCCGCACAATAATACATGGCATCGAAATTAATAATATTATATTTGTTGCTTGGATAAATATAATTTATAAAATTTGATCCAATAAAGCCGCAACCACCTGTGACAAGTAAATTTATTTTTGAATCCTCTGTAGTCATTAATATAACATATTGAAAAATTATCAATATATTAACGAATCGCGCAATTAGTAAGACATCTCCAATTCAGCCTCCTCATTATCAAAATCGTCATTTCCATCCAATGAATCCTCATCACTTGTATCATCTAAATCTAATTCAGTAGATAAATGAGACTTACTAAAGGTCTCATGGTCTTTATTCTGTAATTTAAATTTTATATGTGTATCGTTGAATACGTCACCTTTTGAACCTAAACATAATTCACTCTGTTTAAGTTTCTGTCCAAATTTAGGATTATAATTTATAAACTCCTTCATTTTACCAGTCAATAATAATTCATATTTACGATTTATTCTACGCACACCTGAATACTTACTCTTGTAGTATAACATCAAATATGGACGCATTATTTCCAACAATTTATAGAGTGGAAAATTATGATGAATACGAAGTTTCTTTTTATACCTATTATGTTCATAAATCATATCTATGATACTAGAACGTAACTGAGCTGGTGGACTATTATTAACATAGCGTGTTATAGCATGTTCATGTATTAGACGCTTATTTTCATTTTGAAATTGTCTTAAATTGAAATTGCACATAAAATAGTTGTGAATGATAGTTGGCACATTAATCGTATTGAATAATAAAAAGAAGTATATATTGTATAAATTAGATTTCGTAAATGGCAGGTTATTATACGGATTTTTACAAGAAATCGAGCTGGGAATAAAATAGGGCGCATTACACAAGGAATTATAAAATAGATTTACCAGATCTACAATAGTAAATAAATATTTACTATTTGAATCAAATATGGTCATCACATGTTTATGAGTTGGATTCAGATCATTTAAAAATAAATCGGTGGTTACCTGTAGTTTGGCTTTTTTGAATTTATATATAAAAGCCAATTTACAAAAACCTCTATACATTACTTGCAACTGATTAAAAATATTTATAAATTCATTTTTTGTTACATCACTATAAAAAATGTTATCAAGCCCCTTTTTTAAAAACATAAATTTTGAATGTGTTTGTTTAATAGATTCAGCTGACATCATGTACTGAAAATAATATTGTCTTGAAAACTCCTTTTCAAAATTGGAAGATTTATTATAAAAAATCTTAGAATTTATTTGCATCTTTTCTTCAAAGGTTAGATTGTCTGAAAGAGGCAATTTAATATTGTCATCTTTATCTATTAAAATTTTTTGTAAAAGAAATATAAAACCTTTCATTAGTGTAAAATACATGAATTATATTTAAGTCGTGTTTTAAATATGATTTGTCTTGTATATTGGTGATTAGCAATTATATGGGTAGTCATCGTTACATGATGGTGTGTCATTATTTGTTTCATGCAAATTAGTCATCCATGAAATATATCCACATGCAAAAGGATTCGGAACGCATCCTAAATGTTGATCACTATATATACTATTACTAATTATTGGACCAAGCTTATACTCTATGGGTTTTTGCATAATAAACATATTTATATACATGAATACACGTCCAGTATAGTTATAATCTAATTTAAACGACAATTTTAAAGGGACATTTATATTCACATAATACGACCACAATGCGCTATTGTATGCCATACAATTATAGGATTGGATCGTATAGGTATAATAATATTTATCAGCAAATGGGCAAATTTCATTATAATAATAATTATATACGGGAGGATAACAATAACAATCAGTAGGATAAGGGGTAATACTTTCGATTTTCATGAAACTATTGCAATCATTAAAAATAATTGGCTTTCCACATTCATCTACAAACGCCAAAACAAATCCCTGAATTGGCAAATAACATTGATTGATAATAACATTAAATTCTTTCTCATTTGCGTCACAATATGTTATAATATCATATAATTTAGTTATACAGGTTTCACATGGTTTATGACACGATGGTTCGCATGGTCTATGGCACGATTTATTACAATACGAATGTTCCATTATATATATTAAACAGCTATAAAAATAAAATAAAATATTTATATTATGTTATTTTTACGCACTCATATATTTCAATCACTTACATGTAATAATCTAAAATTCAGGGTTAAAATCCAGGGTTATAATCATTATCTCCTCCCAATTCAGTTGTTTTAATACTCACCACATTGTTTTGAATCACTAGGTTATTTGTACTGCACGGCGTATCCATGCTTTCAACACCTCCAAACGCTTTATCAATCGCGTCATTTACGCTCTCCGGTTGTTCATATCGCACAACCTCTTCTAATTTGGCCATTTCTTCAATATCCAGCACAACCTGGAACGCACTTGTGCCGAAGTAGCCTTCCTGACCACACATTACGTTGGCAGATACACCGCGGAACGTGTCCAGTTCACCATGCTTCGCCGCCTTCAAGAACATCTCAGGCGTCTCCTCAAATGACGCCTTTGCAATAGGACCAATGTTATCATTGTTAATTCCGTGTCTAAAGATGGATATCATCTTGTTTGTAAAGGTCATTCTGTCGCAAAGAATGCTAAAGTGGTGATAATTAATATAGGTGCCGTCAAACTCAATCACATCTACCAACTCATTATAAATTGCCTGGCGTGCGGCTTCAATACCCAACAAGTTGTAGACCTCCACTATATCATTGCTAAATGTTCTAGACGCATCAATATATTCCAACGCCAACACGTCCATCATATTCGTGCCCACCGTATCCAACACCCAGACGTCTCGCTTCTTGTATACGCCATTATCTTCCACCACATTGTCTTTAATCTTACGCAATATGACCTTGTCCAAATGCTTTACGCCTCGTAGCACCACATTATTGAGCAACTGGTCCTGGAAATTCTTAAGTATGTAAATCTGGTCAGATTGATCCAGCGGGCTCAGTTTTTTCTTGCCGCTGCTGCGCGCCCCTGCTTGCTTTAATACATTGTTCATACGAATACGGAATATCAATTTGTCCGCATTGTAATCCGTGTACACACACGTCACGTCGTCACCATAGCAATTGGTCAGGGTGAAATTCACATCATCCATCGTAATATTCTTGTCCAACATAATGGTTGCGTCCATCTCCATGCGCAGAATCCACTTTGAGTGTTCATTCTCATTTTCCTCGGTGGCCTCCTTTTGAATATTTGCGCACTCATCAATCATGTTTTCAAAGGCGCGGTATTGTTCCAAAGTAGCTTGGTCCGCATTAATCAAGGTAGTTAGATTATCCGGGTCAAAGCAGATTTCCACCATTTTCACAATTTCTACCAAACGTGTATGCTCCAACATGTTCATAATGACTTGCGCCTTTTCGCGGTCCGTTTCATCCTCCTTCTTCAAGTAAATGGTCATGGATGGATTCTTCGGTTCAGTGGACAATGACAGGATTTCCTCAATTCGCGGCACACCACGGGTAACATTTGATTTGGCCGCAACACCTGCAAAATGAAACGTATTCAATGTCATCTGTGTGCTGGTCTCACCAATAGATTGGCCCGCAGTCATGCCCACCATTTCTCCTGGGGTCACCACCGCGCGCTTATAGGTTACCACAATAGTATCCAATAGTACAACCAAGGCGGCCTGATTGAAGCGCTTTACAAATAGCAGATCCTTGGGCGACAAGTAGTAGAAGAACAACGTCTTGAACAATTCCGTCGGCTTTACGTAGTAGTTCTTTTCCAAGATTTCAAACGTCTTTTCAATCATGTTGAAGGCTTCCAATGGCGTAATGTCAACCATGGAGTTTGCATTAATGCCTTGTTGTCCCTGAATATTGTTGATGATGTATGCAAAGGCAACCGGGCAATTCACTACGTTGTCGCCCTTGTTTTTAAACACATTCTTGATAATACTGGCACGAATATTAATCATATAATCGGTGTAATACTTGCACTTTTCCAACATTTCATCCCGTTGCTTCTTGTAGCGGGTCATCGTGGGTTTCAAGAACATCTGGGATAATTCCTTTGATTTGCCCGTCTCCTCTGGTAGCGCATAATGAGCATAAATGTCTTGCATACTCATAGTCACGATCGGCAGCATTTGATTTTCTACCTTGACAGTATCAATAGAATCTTCGCCATAACTAAATTGAACAATCTTATTTTTGTTGGTACGAATGGTCATGTCGTAGTTCACCATGAGGTCTTCAAGACCCTTGATCAATCGTCTTTGAATGTATCCCGTGGTGGATGTTTTCACGGCTGTATCAATAAGACCTACACGACCACCCATTGCATGAAAGAACAGCTCCTGGGGTGTGAGTCCATTAATATACGAGTTTTCCACAAATCCACGCGCACCCGGGGAGTCGTCGTACTTGGCATAATGAGGCAGCGTGCGTTGGTCAAATCCATAAGGAATGCGTTTGCCATCCACGTTCTGTTGTCCCAAGCAGGAAATCATTTGGGAGATGTTGAGATCATTGCCCTTTGACCCTGCATTTACCATTACAACGAACCGGTTGTCCTTGTCCAAACTCTCAAGACCAATATTGCCTGCCTCAGAGGATGCCTTATTCAGGATATTATTGACTTGCGTCTCAAATTCCTCCACGTTGCTCTTGCCGGTATTGTTCTCAAATACGCCCAGCTGAGTTTGATCAA
>JACCDO010502466.1_pt1 | contig 13039 bp, 10 predicted proteins | sample 7446101 | NCBI WGS metagenome assembly JACCDO01 (sample SAMN15323440, study PRJNA562643) | freshwater metagenome | isolation source: river surface water | place: USA:Blue River Watershed | collected 2017-08-16
CCTGATTTGCAACGCTTTAACCAAGCCGTGTTGACCTACAACGACGCGATTGACATGTTCCCTGCCACCTTGATGGCCCGCTTGTTCAAATTCAAGCCAGGGCGCATTTTGGAATGACGTCCCCACAAAACTTGACAGCGCCGCTGTGGCAGCAGCTTCAAGCGGTGGCGCAAGCGCTGGCACAGGTGCGTCGCGGTGTGTCTGGCACTGCTGCCTTGGACGCGGTGCCTTCGGCCTTGCGTCCGGGTGTGCAAGCCTTGTTGTTTCAAGTGTTGCGTCAACTCGGGCGTGCGCAGGCTTTGCGCGCCCAACTCGCGTCACGTACCCCCGCGCCGTTGGCCGATGCCTTGCTGTGCACGGCCTTGGCATTGGCGTGGGACGTAGAGAATGCACCCTACGAGCCCCACACACTGGTCAACCAAGCCGTGGAAGCGGCCAAAAAAACACGCAACTTGCAGATGCAGGCGAATTTCTTGAACGCCTGCTTGCGACGGTTTTTACGCGAACGCGATGCGTTGGTGGCCGCCACTGATCCAGATTCACAAAGCCAATGGAACCACCCTGTGTGGTGGATCCAACGGTTGCAAAAAGACCATCCTGAACACTGGCAATCTATTTTGCGTGCCAATAACCAAGCCGCGCCCATGACCTTGCGCGTCAATACGGCGCGCATCACGCCCGAAGCCTTGCAAACTGAGTGGGCAACTCACGGACTGAGGGCTCATCGCGTCGGTTTGCAAGGACTGGTGTTAGAACAAGCCTACCCTGTGCATGACATTCCGGGCTTTGCACAAGGCTTGTGTTCGGTTCAAGACGCGGCAGCACAGTGTGCAGCGCAGTTGTTGTTAGATGGGCTCTCGCATGCCGATGGCAAATCTTTACGCGTGTTGGACGCCTGCGCAGCGCCTGGCGGAAAAACCGCGCACTTGCTTGAACTGTTGGATGACACAGCCGAGGTGGTCGCGTTAGACATTGACTCACAGCGCTGCGAACGGATTGTTCAAAACCTCGCGCGTGTTGGCCGCCGTGCCACGGTGGTGGCGGCTGATGCTGCACAGACCCAAACGTGGTGGGATGGGCGCTTGTTTGATGCTGTTTTGTTGGACGCACCCTGTACCGCATCGGGCATCGTGCGTCGTCACCCCGATGTGCGTTGGCTGCGCCGTGAGTCAGACATTGCCAACTTGGCCGCCATTCAAAAAAACCTGCTTAAACAGCTCTGGCCCTTGGTCAAACCCAGCGGGCGTTTGCTGTATTGCACCTGCTCGGTCTTTAAAGCCGAGGGGGAGGCGCAAGCCAAAGCGTTTGTTGAACACAACACCAACGCCCATTTCGTGCCTACTTTGGGGCATTTAAAACCACAAAACGGGACAAGCAGTGACAGCCTGGTTGACAATCTGTCAGGTGATCACGACGGTTTCTACTACGCATTGTTTGAAAAGCTGCCAGCAGCTTGAGCTGCGCTTGCGCCGCATGTTCAAACGCGTGTTGCTGATGTGTGCGTGCGTGATGGCGTTGCTTGGCGCGGCCATGTCTGTCGCGCAGGCTGAAACACCGGTGGCCTTACAGGCTTTCAAGCTCGAACGTCAAGACGGTGCTGTGTACCTCTCCGGTGATTGGCAATTTGACATGGCCAACACGTTGGAGGATGCATTGCTCAAAGGCATCACCCTCTATTTCGTGACCGAGGTGGAAGTTCGACAAGAACGCTGGTATTTCTACAACCAACGTGTCGCCCGCGCTGAGCGGCATGTGCGGGTGTTTTACCAGCCGTTGACACGTCGCTGGCGCGTCAATGTGTCGCCCCAGCCCTTCAATGCGGGTGGATTGGGCATGAGCTTGGGGCAAAGCTATGACACCGCAGAAGAGGCCATGAATGCGGTGCGTCGTATCTCTCCCTGGCGTATCGCAAATTTGGCGGATGTGAACATGGATGCCAAGCCCAGCATCAGCATCAACTTCAAACTGGATTTGACGCAACTGCCGCGCCCCCTGCAAATTGGCGCAGCGAACCACAGCGAGTGGAATTTGGTGTTCAATAAAACGCAGCGCATGGAGCTGACGCCATGATTGAGCTCTCTGAAAGACGCACCAGGCTTTCAGGGTTCCAATTGCGTTGGTTGTTGGTGATCAGCGCGGCGGTGGTGTTGGCGCTGGGTTTGGTCTTGTTGTTTTTGTTGACGCAAGCCACCGACAACCGCGAGTTGTATGAGCGGAACTACCGCCAGCTGTTTGGCTTGAATGTGGTGGTGGCCTCGCTTTTGATGGGCATCATTGCTTGGCTTTCGGTGCGGTTGTTGCTCCGTTTGCGACAAGGACGATTTGGCAGCCGACTGCTCCTCAAAATTGCGGCCACCTTTGCTTTGGTGGGCTTCTTGCCTGGCTTGTTGATCTACAGCGTGTCTTACCAGTTCGTCTCGCGTTCCATTGAAAGCTGGTTTGATGTGAAGGTCGAAGGTGCGCTCGATGCGGGCTTGAATCTGGGGCGAACCACCTTTGACACCTTAGCCAATGACCTGGGCCAAAAGACACGGGCCGTGAGTGTGCAAATCAATGACCTGCCCGACGCCTCCGTGGGGCTAGCGCTTGAACGCATGAAAGAACAGCTCGGTGCGGACGATGTGATTTTGTGGAACCTCACGGGCCAAGCGCTGGCCAGTGCGGGTGAGTCGCGTTACAAAATCAACCCAGAGCGTCCCACGCCGTCGCAATTGCGGCTGTTGAAAACACAAAGTGTGGTCACGTCAATCGACGGACTCGACGATGCGGGCGCGCACGCCACAGCGCATGCACGGGTTCGCGCGCTGGTGCAAGTGGCCCCTTCGGGCTTAGGCTTGTTGTTAGAGCCGCGCGTGTTGCAAGTTTCCAAAACCATTCCACCTACCTTGGTGAGTAATGCCTTGGCTGTCGAAGTGGCTTACCGCGAGTACCAAGAGCGCGCCTTGGGGCGTGAAGGTTTGCGCAGCATGTACATCGGCACCTTGACCCTCAGCTTGTTTTTGGCCGTCTTTGGCGCGGTCTTGTTGGCTGTTTTGCTGGGCAACCAACTGGCCCGACCCTTGCTGATGTTGGCCGAAGGTGTGCGCGATGTGGCCGCCGGTGACTTGAGCCCCAAACCCGCGCTGCAAGGCCGTGACGAATTGGGCGGCTTGACTCGCTCGTTTGCAGAGATGACGCAGCAACTCTCAGACGCCCGGGCCGCTGTGGACCGAAGCATGTTGCAAGTGCACACCTCGCGCGCCAATTTACAGACGATTTTGGACAACCTGACGGCTGGCGTGATTGTGTTGAGTGACCAAGGCTTGATCAAATCATCCAACCCCGGCGCGACGCGCATCTTGCGCGTGCCTTTGGCCGCTTGGGAAGGACGTTCATTGAATGACATCGATGGCTTGGCCGAGTTTGCCCAGCATGTTCACCGTGAGTTTCAAGGCTTCATGGGTGAGCGCAGTCAGCACGGTTTGGACCATTGGCAGCAGTCGTTTGAGTTGCACGCCACCGCCATCAGCCCTGCGGTTCAGTTGCGCGATGACAAAAGCCAGCACATCACCTTGCTTGTGCGGGGGGCGGTGCTGCCCAACAACGGCCGTTTGCTTGTGTTTGACGACATTTCTGAAATCGTCTCGGCACAACGTGCCCAAGCCTGGGGCGAAGTGGCGCGTCGATTGGCGCATGAAATTAAAAACCCGTTGACCCCCATTCAGCTCTCGGCCGAGCGTTTGGAAATGAAGCTCACGGGCAAGCTGCAAGAACCAGAACAACTGCTGCTGAATAAATCGGTCAAGACCATCGTCGATCAGGTCGACGCCATGAAGCGCTTGGTCAATGAATTTCGCGACTACGCGCGCTTGCCTGTGGCCGAGCTGTTGCCCTTGGACTTGAATGCATTGGTGCAAGACGTCATGCAGCTTTATGGGGCAGAGAACGCCACCGTGCCGGTGTATGCGCAGTTAGACCCCGCGTGCCCCATCATTCAAGGTGATGCGCAACAGTTGCGCCAAGTTGTTCACAACTTGCTGCAAAACGCCCAAGACGCCACCGAGGGGCAAGACAAGCCGGCGGTCTCGATCGCCACCCAGTGGGTGCCCGGTTCGGGGCGTGTGCGCTTGGTGGTGAGAGACAACGGACCGGGTTTTCCTCCCGAAATTTTGAAGCGCGCATTTGAGCCCTATGTCACCACCAAATCACGCGGCACGGGCTTGGGCTTGGCCGTGGTGAAGAAAATTGCCGACGAACATTCGGCGCGGATTGACCTGAAAAATCGGGGACTCGAAGGACGTGTGGTGGGCGCGCAAGTGTCGTTATCATTCCAAGTTGCAGAATCGCAACAAAAGCAACTTATTTAATTCAGCGAGACACGTTTAGACATGGCGAATATTTTGGTGGTGGATGATGAGTTGGGTATTCGGGACCTCTTGTTTGAGATCTTGAACGATGAAGGACACGCGGTGGAGGTCGCAGAAAACGCCGCTCAAGCACGTGCCGCACGTCAATCCGCACGCCCCGATTTGGTTCTGCTCGATATTTGGATGCCAGACACAGACGGTGTGACTTTGCTCAAAGAATGGGCCGGTGCTGGTTTGTTGAATATGCCAGTCATCATGATGAGTGGTCACGCCACCATTGATACGGCGGTCGAGGCAACCCGCATTGGCGCGTTGGCGTTCTTAGAAAAACCCATCACCATGCAAAAGTTGCTCAAAGCTGTGGAGCAAGGTTTGTCTCGTCAGCCCATGAGCGTGGCATCTTCCAAAGCCGCCGCGGTTGGCATGAAAGACACGCTTGCAATGCCAGCACAACCACAAGCGGTGGTGTTGCCACCCACCCATCAAAGCTTTGACTTAGAGCAGCCCTTGCGTGAGGCGCGTGATGCGTTTGAGCGCGCTTACTTTGAATACCACTTGAACCAAGAGAGTGGCTCCATGACGCGCGTGGCGGACAAGACAGGCCTAGAGCGCACCCACCTCTACCGCAAACTCAAACAACTGGGCGTTGATTTGTCAAAGACCAAACGTCCGGCCAGCGTTTAAGACGGAGAATTTTTTGCTTTTTCACGCGCCATGTTTACCAGTTGCGTGTTGCGAGCGAACCAACGTAAAACAAGAGCGCCTAGTACAGCGCCGTTGAGGTCGCCCAAAATCATAAAAAAGATTTGGCTGGATGACATCAACTGCGCTGGATCGAGGAATGACCACATCAAGTGATGCAAAAAGCTGTTCAAGAGTGCGTACAACAGCGATAGCTGAAGTAAATCACTCAAGCGTGCAAGCGACAGCGCGCGCCCTTGCAGAATTTGCATCCACCACACCGCCAACGCAGCGCCACCTGCCGACATCGCTGTGTTGAAACAACTCAACAGCAAGCTGTCATTGAACCAAAAAAACAGCAACATACCGCCGAAAGCTGTGCCGAGCGTGCCCCACAACATGCCCAGCACCAACACATTCATCAGTCGTAAAAAAGCTGGCAGATAGAGCAAGCTGATGTGATCGGAGATTTCTATCGCTTTAAGTAGCCAGCCATTCAATACATGCACGATAAAGAACAAAGCACCAGCCGCTATGACCAGGCAGGTAATATGAAAAAGCGACAAATGCGGCGCTTCATCAGTGACTTGAGAATCGTGTAAATCTGACATCGTTCAAATTCTAGGGGATCGCCAGAAATGAGACTTGGCGGTGTTACAATCTCGGTCTCGGCCCGGTAGCTCAGTTGGTAGAGCAGCGGATTGAAAATCCGCGTGTCGGCAGTTCGATTCTGCCCCAGGCCACCAAAACAAAAAAGCCTCAGTGTTTGCACTGGGGCTTTTTTATTGCTGCGCCTCACTCATTTGTTCGCGGCACTTTCAGCCGATGCCGCACTCGCGCGTTGTGCAAACTCTGCCCGCAGTGCTTTGAGTTTTTCGCGCGGGTCTTCTTTGATGGTGGTTTTGTCTAAGCCCATTTCAGCGATGAAGCGACTGGGTTGGGCGGCAATCATCTCGCGGCCTTTTTTGCGTTTGCGTGTCCAGCTCACGGCCAAGGTGCGCTGCGCGCGGGTGATGCCCACATACATCAGTCGACGTTCCTCTTGCAAGCGGACGGCAATGTTTTCATTGGTGTGTTCATTGCCGGGCTCATCGTCTAAGCGGAAAGGCAGCATGCCTTCGGTCACGCCCACCAGCATGACGTGCGGCCACTCCAGACCTTTAGACGCATGCAGCGTGGACAGGGTGACTACGTTTTGGTCTTTCTCGCGCTCTGTCAGTGTGGACAGCAAGGCAATGGTCTGGGCCACTTCGAGTAAGTTTTTGACGTCGTTGCCCGTGGTGACGCCTGCCGTGTCGTCAATCTGTCCGCCGCAGCGTTGAGCCATCCAATCGCAAAACTCCATGACGTTGGTCCATTTCGCAGCGGCTACTTTTTCGCTTTCTTCCGCGTCGTACAGGTGTTTCTCGTAGCCAATGTCTTTGAGCCAGTCGTTTAAAAAAGAGCGGGCGTCTTCGGCACCTGTGGTGAGGCGGGCGCGAAATTCGAGGTCGTTCACATAGCGGCCAAATTCATGCAGGCTGCCCAACGCGCGGGCATTGAGCACCGAGGGCAAGCTGCTGCTGAACAAGGCTTCAAACATGCTGAGTTTGTATTGGCTGGCAAATTGCCCCAAGCTGGCCAACGTTTGGTGGCCAATGCCGCGTTTAGGCGTGGTGACGGCACGCAAGAACGCGGGATCGTCGTCGTTGTTGACCCACAGGCGTAGCCATGCGCAAAGGTCGCGAATTTCGGCGCGATCGAAAAAGCTTTGGCCGCCCGACACCTTGTAAGGAATTTGCGCTTTGCGCATGGCAATTTCAATCACGCGCGCTTGGTGGTTGGCGCGGTACAAAATGGCAAAGTCTTGCAGCTCGCGGTGGCCGCTGCCACTGGCGTCGGTGCCTGCACGCAGTGACTGGATGCGCGCCACCACGCGTTCGGCTTCGTGCTCTTCGGTGTCCGCATCGACCACGCGCACGGGTTCGCCTTCACCCAGCTCAGAGAACAAAGTTTTGGGAAACAGCTTGGGGTTGGGTTGAATGACGTTGTTGGCCGCTCGCAAGATGGCGCTGGTTGAGCGGTAGTTTTGCTCCAGCTTGATGACCTTCAAGGCGGGAAAGTCTTGGGGCAGTTTGCGCAGGTTGTCGAGGGTGGCACCGCGCCAGCCGTAGATGGATTGGTCATCATCACCCACGGCGGTGAAGCGCGCACGCTCGCCCACCAAGCACTTGAGCACTTCGTATTGCGTGGCGTTGGTGTCTTGGTATTCGTCGACCAGCACATGACCCAACTGGGCTTGCCATTTCAGGCGTACTTCCTCGTGCTGTTGCAGCAGTTTGAGGGGCAGGCCAATCAGGTCATCAAAGTCCACGCTTTGGTATGCGCTGAGTCGTTCTTCATAGCGCGCCATGATTTTGGCGAGGGTGCGCTCGTTGTCGTCTTTGGCCAAGGCCAAGGCTTGGGCCGAGTTGAGGCCCATGTTTTTCCACAAGCTGATGGTCCACTGCCATTGCCGCGCTACGGCTGCATCGGTGGTGCCGCCCGCGTCTTTCAAGATGCCGGTGACGTCAGCGCTGTCCATGATGCTGAAGTGCGGCTTGAGGCCCATCACGCCACCGTCTTGGCGCAGCATGCGCACGCCCAAGGCGTGGAAGGTGCAGATCAACACGTCGTTGGCAGACTTGCCAATCAGGCCTTTGGCGCGCTCGCGCATTTCGGCTGCAGCTTTGTTGGTGAAGGTGATGGCCGCGATGCGTTTGGGTTCAAGCCCCGTTTGGATCAGGCGCCCGATTTTGTGTGTGATGACACGCGTCTTGCCGGAGCCCGCGCCCGCCAACACCAAGCAGGGGCCGTGCAAGAAATTGACGGCTTCTTGTTGCGCGAGATTCAGACCAGCAGACATTCAGGGGACAGTTAATGCAAAGCCGGCAATGATACTGGTCGCGTCCAAAGGCAAAATACCAGGGTGCTAAACATTCTTCTGGTTACTTTTCCTTTTTTCGCGCTGGTTTTGGCTGGCTATGTCGCGGCGCATCGCCGCATGTTGCCGTTGGACGCGATTCCAGGCCTGAATGGCTTTGTGTTGTTCTTTGCATTGCCGTGCATGCTGTACCGCTTTGGCGCGAGCACGCCTATCGTGCAGTTGTTAGACGCCACTTTGTTTTTTGCCTATTTGTTTTGTGCCTTGTTGATGGTTGGCTTTGTGGTGGCCGTCAGCATGAACAAACGCATTGGCTGGAATGACGCGTCGTTTGGTGCGCTGGTGGGCGCATTCCCCAACACAGGCTTCATGGGCGTGCCTTTGTTGGTGGCGCTGTTGGGGGCGTCCGCTGCGGGGCCTGCCATCGTGACCATCGTGGTCGACATGGTGATTACCACGTCGCTGTGCATCGCTCTCTCGCGTTTAGACGGCGCAGATGAACATGGTGCCAGCAACGCCGCCAAGAGCGCGCTCAAAGGCGTGCTGACCAATCCCATGCCATGGGCAATCTGCTTAGGCGCGTTGTCATCGGCGATGGAGTATGAGTTGATAGGTCCTTTCGCCAAAACGCTGGGTTTGCTGGCCGATGCGGCATCGCCTGTCGCGTTGTTCACCATCGGGGCCGTTTTGGCGCGTTCACAAATCCGTGTGAAGGAAAGTGGTCACCCCCCTATTTTGTGGCGTGACTTCTTGCCTGTGGCCTTCTTTAAGTTGGTGTTGCACCCACTGTTGGTGTTGTTGGTGTTGGCTGCGACGGTGCAAATGGGTTTTGTGATCGATCGTTTCACCATGGTGACCGTGGTGTTGGTGGCCGCGCTGCCCAGTGCCAGCAACGTGGCTTTGCTGTCGGAGCGTTTTGGTGCTGACACGGGGCGCATCGCCATGATTATTTTGGTGAGCACGGCTGCCGCGTTTTTTTCTTTCTCAGGCGCGGTGGCGCTGCTTCACGGCTGATACCGACTTAAATCGCGAGCGGATCGACATCCACGGCCCAGCGAATGACTTGCCGGTGTGCGTTGCGCAAGGTGTGCAAGTCGTTTTGCCACTGTGCCAAAAAATGTTGCAACGCTTTGCGTGAGGTGCATTCAATCAGCATTTGTGCGCGTTCAATATTGGCGACCCGTTGAATCGTCATGGGCACAGCAGGGTACAAGTCCACCAGCAGTTCATCGGCCAGTGCCGCGCCGGCTTCACGCGCTGCATTTAGAAAGCCCTGTGCTGCTTCTTGGCTGCGGGCTTCGGCCCGTACCAAGGCTTGGAAGCTAAAGGGCGGCAGAGTGGCTTGCGCGCGTTCTTGGAGTTGCTGCGCGGCAAACGCAGGGTAGTCATGTTGTTTGAGCGCTTCAAACAAGGGGTGCATGGGATGAAAGCTCTGCACCCACATTTCGCAGGGGCTGACCAACTGCATCGTCGCATCGCGGCCGGCACGACCCGCAGCTTGCATAAGCAGGCTAAACAGACGTTCCGGTGCACGAAAATCACTGGAGAACAAGGCGCCATCAGGGTTGAGTGCCGCGACAAGAGTGACACGCCGGAAGTCATGGCCCTTGGCAATCATTTGGGTGCCCACGAGCACGTCGACCGCACCGGCATGCACTTCGGCCAGCTGGCGCTCTAGCTCACCCTTGAGGCGCGTGCTGTCGGCATCGATGCGCCCAATGCGGATGGGCGCACCGTCGGGGCGACGCACATCGGCCAGCAACTCAGCCAAATGTTCTTCGAGTTGCTCGGTGCCGCGACCCAAGGGGCTGATGTCCAAGTTGCCACAACTGGGGCATGCGCGAGGCACCGGTTGTGTGAAGCCGCAATGGTGGCAACGCAAGGTGCGGTCAAGTTTGTGGAACACGCGGTACGCGCTGCAATGGGGACATTCGCTTTTCCAGCCGCAGTCGTGACAGCTCAACACAGGTGCGTAGCCACGGCGGTTGAGCAGGACCAAGATTTGCTCACCGCGGGTTACTCGTTCGCGCATGGCGTCAAGCAAGTGGTTTGAGAACACGGTTTTGTAGGGTTGGCGGTTCATGTCCACGCGTTTGACCAACGGCAACGCACTTTGCCCCACGCGCGAGGGCATGGCGAGGCGCATGTAGCGACCTGCGGGCTCGGTGGCTGTGGCAGGACGGCTGTGGTGCCAGCTCTCTAACGACGGCGTGGCTGAACCCAAAATCACTTTGGCGTTTTCGAGCTGGCCGCGATAAACCGCCAAATCGCGGGCGGAGTAGCGCGCGCCTTCTTGTTGTTTGTAGCTGGGGTCGTGTTCCTCGTCGACCACGATGAGTTGCAAATGCGGCATCGATGCAAACACCGCCATGCGCGTGCCTAAGACGATGCGCGCTTCACCGCAGTGGGCTGCCAACCAGTTTTTCAGGCGCTGCGCAGGTGTGAGGCTGCTGTGCATGGCCACCAAGCAATCGGCGCCCCAGCGCGGGCAAAAGCGGGTGCGGAAACGTTCTTCCAGTTGGGGGGTGAGGTTGATCTCGGGCACCATCACCAAAATTTGTGCCTCGGGGTTGTTCTCTAGTACGGTTTGCGCGGCACGCAAATAGACCTCGGTTTTCCCGCTACCTGTATTGCCAAACACCAAGAAAGGGCCTGTGTGTGCAGCGATGTCTGCCAACACCTGGGCTTGTTCTTGTGTGGGTGTCGGGATGATGGGCAATACGCCTTCATATGCCGAGGTCGCTTTCGCTTTGCGTTTTAAACGACGCGCCCATTGTTCAGCAGACAAATCACGCAGTTGGCTAGGCAGCGCGGCCAAGGCGACTTCACCTGCGCTGCGTTGGTAATAACTGGCCGCGAATTGCACCAGCTGCCGCCAGTGTGCGTTCAAAGGTGGGATGCCATCTAATACGCTTGCGATGGCGCGCAGCTGCAATTCCGCTGGCGAGCGGGCTTCGGTGAGAGGGGAATCCCATACCACCCCTAATAACTCACGGTGACCCAATGGCACACGGACCAAGGTGCCGGGTGTGTGGGCTATGTCGCTTTCATACGTGAGTGCGCCACCGATGCCGCTGTGTGCGGGGGTGTGAAGCATCACTGAAATTTGTCGCGACATGTCAAGCGGTCAGTTGGGGAGTTTTGCTTAGGTGTTTTAGCTAAAAAGCCGCTAAGTTGTTGATTTGATTGAGCTTCGCAGGTAACCCAAAGTTTTTGTGGATAACTTTGTTGATATCTTCACTTGAGTCGGTCCAAGGGCGCATGAATCAAGGCTTTCAACAGAGTGCCTGAAAAAAATGCAACGGCAGAAGCCTATATGAATCAATAACTTACGTGATTTTAAAAAGTTTTTGTCTGGCACAAATCAAAAAACGATCTTGATGCATGGGATCAACTTTTTTGTGCATAAGTCACCCCTCAATTTAAAACTTTTGGCGGATTTCAAGTGTATTTGTTGATCTTATGCTAAGGGTTTCTTTGCAAGCGGGAGTGGCTGTGCACTGTCTCAACCAACACGCCCACATGCTCAGGCGGTGTGAACTGGCTGATGCCGTGGCCGAGGTTGAAAATTTGTGTGGGACCGGTGGTGTTGGGGTCGGTGTGCGGTTGGCCAAAACTGTCGAGCACCCCGCGCACTTGCGCTGCAATGGCCTCAGGCGGCGCAAACAGCACGTTGGGGTCGATGTTGCCTTGCAGCGCCTTGCCTGGCCCGCCTACCGCTCCGCCTACCTGTGCGCGCGCACGCGCCAAGTTGACCGTCCAATCCACGCCCAGCACCTCGCAGTCAAGGTCGGCCATCTCGGGCAGCCACAACCCCCCGCCTTTGGTGAACACCAAACGCGGAATGACGGCGCCGTCTTGCGAACGCTTGAGCTGCGCCAACACCCGCTTGGTGTAGGCCAAGCTGAACTGCTGGAACATGCCGTCGGCGAGCACGCCACCCCAGCTGTCAAAAATCATCACCGCCTGCGCGCCCGCTTCGATTTGTGTGTTCAGGTACAGCGCCACGGCATCGGCGTTGATTTCCAAGATGCGGTGCATCAGGTCAGGGCGGCTGTACATCAGACTCTTGACTTGTCGGTAGTCGTCCGAGCCAGCGCCTTCGACCATGTAGCACGCCAAGGTCCAAGGACTGCCCGAGAAGCCAATCAAGGGCACACGGCCGTTCAAGGCTTTTCGAATGGATGTGACCGCATCAAACACATAGCGCAGTTTGGCCATGTCAGGCACGGCCAGTTCTGCCACGGCGGCTTCGTTGCGCACGTTCTTGGCGAACCTGGGGCCTTCGCCTTGGGCGAACGACAAGCCCAAGCCCATGGCGTCGGGCACGGTGAGGATGTCGCTGAACAAAATGGCGGCGTCGAGCGGGTAGCGCGCGAGGGGTTGTAAGGTGACTTCGGTGGCGAAGTCCACATTGGTGGCCAAGCCCATGAAACTGCCGGCTTTGGCGCGGGTGGCGCAGTACTCGGGCAGATAGCGACCTGCTTGGCGCATCAGCCAAACGGGGGTGTGGTCGGTGGCTTGGCGCAGGCAAGCGCGCAGAAAAGTGTCATTTTGGAGGGGTGCAAACATGGCGACATTGTCGCCGAGGTGTTGTTCAGCCAAGTTGACGGTGCTCAACCATCAGACAGCGGTCTTGCACGACGACCAAGCCGGCTTCTGTGGCGCATTGGGCGGCAGCGTCATGGACCACACCGATTTGTAGCCACAGCGATTGGGCGCCGATGGCAATGGCTTCTGCTGCGATGGGCGGAATGTCTTCGGCGTTGCGAAAACAGTTCACCATGTCGATGTGGACATGTTGCGCGGCCTCGGTGAGTGAGGCATACGATCTTTCACCCAACACTTCCGACGCATTGGGATTGATTGGCACGATCCGAAAGCCGTGGTCTTGCATGTATTTGGCGACCCGGTAGCTGTCACGGTGGGGCTTGGGTGACAGGCCCACTACGGCGATGGTGCGGCAATGTGCAAGGCTTTGTTGGATGGCGGTGGCAGTCATGCTCAAGGGCGTTGAATGAGGGGTGTTGTGTTGGGCGCTTTATCGGCTGCAGGTAGCGTGGCCAGTGCTTCTTGCACGTTGCGCACACTCAAGAGTTCAGACAACACC
>JACCDO010027814.1_pt1 | contig 13037 bp, 13 predicted proteins | sample 7446101 | NCBI WGS metagenome assembly JACCDO01 (sample SAMN15323440, study PRJNA562643) | freshwater metagenome | isolation source: river surface water | place: USA:Blue River Watershed | collected 2017-08-16
AATGACCGAAAATCGTGCTATCAAGTTTTATTTGCAGTGTATCGGGCTTGACGATCAAACTTTCCTTGTATTATTCACCAGTTTGTTTTATTACCTGGTTTTTCACAAAAAGAATTTTAAAGAAAAAAAAGGTACTACCATAGGTAGGTATTTTAAATCTTGCCGGTCCACCAAAGTACAGTAGAAATATTTACGTTGTCCGGGTGAGATTGATTAATACAATAATAGAATCAGAATATGTAAATCTTCGATCTAAATACACAATAATCAAATGTAAGACCTTGTATCGAAACTTCATTATATATTGCATCAAGAATTCCTCAAAATTCTTTTGTGTATAATTTGGGTGTGGAGAGAACAAAAAAATAAGAAATTTTTGAAAACATAGGTAATAGGTCATAATTTCGGAATTTGAGACCAGAGAGGCACTTGCACGATTGGATGTCTTCCATTGTAGCTGTTGGTGTTATTTTTTTATTAATTATTGTGTTTATTACCGCATTTTCACCCCGTAAACCATTATCTAGTGAATTATCATTATCAGTCAAAACAGTTACAGGACGCAATCTTATTAGAAGGAATGCAACGAAAAAATCGTCAGCATGCACCATTTGTAATGGCAAGGAAGTTGTGAATTGTGGTCAATGTAATGGTTCTGGTATTGATAAAAAAAGTGGTTCAATTCTCGAACGATGGTGTTGTAAAAAATGTAAAGGTATTCATTCTCTTACCGTTCACACATTCATATATTTATTCGTTGCTATAAGGCTTTGGATTGATTCCATGTAAATGTAGCTCAAGTAAAGGCTTGACTCCTGAACAAACGGGCGAGAGATAATTAAAATATACATAAAAATACAATATTTATTGTGCTAATAGTTTCCAATAGTAGTCTGTACCATTACCTATGTGAGACAGTATAATTTAAGCGGGTGAGTAAACTGGTTATTAGTAAATAACTACCTCTTTCATTGTGATTATTACGTTGTATAATTGTATTAATATTTTCACTATTTAAATCTACAACTTTAATTCGGGCTCGAACATTTCGTATATCATGATAAACTTTAGCAGTATAAACGGCTTCATCAGAGGTTGTGGCGCCTATAGTTGTAGTAGGTAGTGGTAATAATGACCTCGTAAATGCGCTAGTTGCTAATTTTTGCCAATGTGATTTTGATTGGTTCAATGCATTCACTACAGATGCAAGTGATTCATGTTCAATGCTATCCTTGACCGATCCTCGTTCCATATTCTTATCAGTGACTCCCGTTGCAGAAGATGATGATTTAGTTATTTTTTGCTTTTCTAATAGTAAATTTTTATTTTGTAGTACAGAAATGGCTTCATTTAATACCACAATTTCTTTTTTTAATTCTGCAATTTTTGTACCCTCTTCCGGAATTCCGTTACTAGAAGCAACAGCATCACGACGACTTAATAATGCTTCTAATTCCTCTTTTACTTGTAATGATGCAGTTACTTCACGTGTTTTCTGTTGAATATTTTGATTTAATTTAGAATTTTCATCTTTCAGACGATTGATTTGTTCTTTTAATTCGGTAATTTGAATGGTATATTCCTCTTTCACAACGCTGTTATCAGTGACCGTTACAATTGGTGTAACCGTTTTCATAGGTTTATCCTTGATATCATTCAATAATTCTTCATACATTACTTTATACTGACCAAATTGATTACATTTTTCAATAGCCGTTACTAACTCATCAGTACTTTGACTATATTTACCTTCAATAATATGTAATTGGTCCTTTAACGTGTTATTCTCCGATTTAAAATTACTAATTACATTTTGACATTGAGTCATTTGCCCTGTTAATACTTTTATGTTATTTTCTAAATTAGGTATTATTTGAACTTGTAATTGATCTAATTGATTACGTAATTCATGAATTTCTGTCCGTTGAGAACTATCTAATTGCTCTTGGATTTCAAGTGTTTGTTCTAATTCAGATATTGTATTTTGTAATTGTTCATTTTTGTTATTTAATGTGTTACACTATATGAAACAATGAGTTCATGAGTAAATAGAATAAATAGAATGTTATTTACCTTATCGCTTAGTATTTCTATCATGGATTCGTAATGCGCAGCATTGTCCACCTGCGTTTGTAACTCCTCAATCATAATACATGCTGATTCTTTATATAATTTTAAATCATTTAATTCATTATAATCAAATTGATATTGTTGTATTCGTTGACGTTCAGATTGGGATAAATCGTTCAATTTCTTTAATGCATCACGCAATTTACTATTCTCTTCGGTTAATTTAGTGATATTACTATCGACATTCGTACTAATACCAACACCACCTTTATCACGTTGTAATATTTGAATTTTTTCTTCTGCTAATTCAAGATCCATTGCTAATTGCTCTTTATCCAATGTAATCAATTCAATTGTTTCATTTAATTGGGCAACAATTGCTTCATGCTTGGTAGTATCAACTAGTACAGAAGCTGGAGGAGGAGGTTGAGCTGATATATGCTGTTGATGTTGTTTAAGTTGTTGAATTTCTTGTTTTGAATCGTTTAATGCTATAGATAATTCTTTTATTTTTTGTTCTAAATCTGAATATGTAATACTGGAGCTAATAACAGGACTCTTGGGCGTAGTTGGTATGTTGTTGATCTCTAATGGTACATCACTACTACTTTCATCTGTGGGATTAATTGAAGGAATGTCCGCCACAACACTTGTTTCAACTGAAGCAGTATCCGCGCTACTATTTACAGAAGTCACATTTCTTCTAGCAAGTCTCGCAGAGCGATCTGTTGCTGGCACATAACTATTATTAGTCACCGATTCACTTGAACTATAATATTCTTTATCAACTTTAACTTGAGCTCTTTTTACAAATAAACCATGTAATGGCGCGCAAGCAAAATAAGTGACATCTCCGACCGAACCGTCATTTTTACCATCTGGGCCATCTAAAACTATGCCAATCCATTCACCAGAGGCAAATTGTGTCTCTCCAATGAATTTGATCTCACCCTTTTTAATGGAGCTACCAGTACCAGTAGTAACTCTTATTCCACAAGCCAACTCAATTACAGAGCTACTAGACCGAGAATTCAATAACTCTTTGGCTATTCCCGACGCACCACCCAGTGAATTGCGCATCTTTCTTATATTTATTTTCGTTTTCAAAAAAAACAATGAGTAAATTTCCACACCCATCTTTAAAGGTGTATATTTATTTACAAGAATAATGTTATATAATCGTAGGTAGTCCGTTCAGCCGAAGACTAAGAGTCTTCCCAGTGCTCGGCATATTTTTTAGTAAGTAGTGTAAATCCTTGTACAAGTTTATCTCTGTCAGATTGCGAAGTCAATACCAGCGATAGTTCGCCTTTACCTTTGAGTGAGAGAGTTAATAAGTCAGTAAATAAGTGAATAAATAAGCGAGTGAGTAGAATATATACTGGATTCTAATATACCTTTAATTAAGAAATTCATACATCTATTTTCCTCAACAGAAGCAGGCACCACATTTGACAATCCTTTACCGCTACTAACATCATCAACTTCGCTTATTAAAAATCTAAACAATTTTGGTTTATCATCAACTTTTACCTCACATTCAACACGATCAGATCGTTTTTTCTTTTTTATTACAGCTCCTTGCTCCTTAGGAACCTGGATACAGAAGTAAATAAGGAAATGAATAAATGCGTAAGCGTATGAAAGTAAAATATCAACCTTTGACGATTTTGTAGGTAAATATAATGTAGCAGCAAATCCTTCTTTACTTAAAACATGTTCAAATTTTCTAATTTCTGATATTTCAGCTTCTGACCAAGCTTTTGAATCATAAACATCAGTATCAGATTCTTCGACTATTTCTTTCTCGTATGCAAGGCCAAACATGGCTCCGATACCTGAGTGAGCAAATCAGTAAGGACGAGACGAGAGAGTGAGTGGTTCCATACCATCTAATGTAATAACGCATTGACTTTCTTCGTTACATTTAAATAAATTAGCATTTTTTTGCTTGTCTATGAAATAAATGGGAAACATTAGCATATTTATACGAGAAACAGGCAAATTACACCCAAGCAATACATTAAAATATTAATATAATGCTAGTGAAGATGATAAATGAGTGAACTTACTTGCAGTGCCCTTGTTCTCACTAGCTACTGTAATCATTACTGAAACAAGGATTTTGCACGTAATTCAGCACCCACGACAGAACAAATCCCGATTTCGTATAGATTCTGACCACAATGAGTCCCTTCTATTACTATGAACGGACAGGTTTTGATAATATGCCCCTCGGGGCGATGGATTCATCCCTGAATCAGGCCCCTCCTGTATACAAGAAAATGAATCAAGTAAAATTATCAGACACAAGTCCATATATTTGGTGTTAATACCCCGATATTTCGGTGCAGTTGAAAGGATAAAATAGCAGAAAATATATCAGAATACCATAATCAAAGAGGCCATATTTATTCACCGTGTTAAGCAATTATATAAGCATTATCTAATTAATTAATACACATAACATCACTACTTCTTCGCAGCTTTCGCATTCTTTTCGTTAAGTATTAAGTTATTTCTAATTGATTTTGACTTGATAAATTCTTGTACTTTTACCATATCATTATCATAATCTTGATATTTTTCAATTGATGATTTATTCAATGCTAAATCTACAAGGGATGGTTGATTAGAAACCCATGAACGTTTTGACTCCTCTAATGGATTAGCATAACGTAATTTACCACCACGTGTATATATTACAGTGCGTGCATCTTTACCTTCTGATAAATCCTTGAATCCAAATTTCCATCTGTTAATTTTAGTTCTTTCACTATTATTGATACTGTCATTAGCCGAAGGTACTTTTAATTTTGCTGCATCTTTATTAATATATGTGAATATATCAGTGTCAGGTACTGCTCTGGTTTCATCTTTTACTCTCTTAATTATTTTACGTTTTTCTTCTTCTTCCTCTTCATCGTCAAATAATCTTGGATAATAATTGTCATTTTTCTTTGATTTTGGTTCAAAACTTGTTTCACGAAATGATATATCGACTCCAGATGCAATATAATCATTCATTAATTGATCATAATATTCATTAAATACTAATTCATTGTCTAACCAAATGTGATGTTTTTGTAAACGCTCATATATTACTTTAATTTCATCAACGGAAATATTATATTCTTTACTTAATTCTGCTTCTAGTTCTGGAATAGTTAATAACTTTGGTGGTGCTGGCACTGGGGTAGCACCATCACCACTAGCTGACGGAGGAGAATCTACTGCTGTTGCAACTGCTGCTACTGGTACGACATTTTTATTTTTTTTAGATTTTTTCAATTTACTTTCAGCTTCTTTTTGTTTCTCTATTTCAATTGCATCAGTTAATTCCTTTATTTTACGATATATTGTATTATGGTCATCTGATATAACATCAACTTCATGTTCCTTCATAAATTTAATTTTATTTTCTGCTAAAAAAATAACAGCTTGAATACGATCATATGATGCATTATACTTCTTAGCTATTGAACGAATAATGTTATTATTATTGATATTTGCAGGATCTTTATTGTTACTAACTTCTGTGGTATATAGTTTATATATATCTGCTTTCATTTTAGGCGTTAAATATGGAACTCTTACAATTTTTGGATTAACAACATCTGTTGAATGTACAGCATAACCATCTTTATCATCACTATACACGGGTTCATTAGTAAATTCGTCCTTATCATCTTTTAAATCAACAAAATCTCTTGCATTCCGTGAAAAATATTTATTACTCCCGACAATAAATTTGAATGGGTTATTTACAACGGTGCAGCTCTTTGACAGCCGAGCAACGGCTGCAACGGACCGAAAACGACTGCCTAAACCCAACATTTACCACGCAATTTTCACTGTTTCTCATGTAGGTATTTTGTTGTTGGTGAGGGCCGCCCGGCCACTCATCACCGGTACAACATTAAAAAGAATAAAGAAAGTATAAAAAATAACCATAGTGAGTATTTATTATCACTTTTTAAATCACTTAAATAGTGCTTTGGATGATACAGATACTATACAAATGCATATAAACTAATGTTATTCTATACAAAAGACATAGATGATACATCATCGTTTTGGTCGTAATAAGTAAATAAAAAATTGTTTTATACATGCTTTGTGTGATAAATACACATATCCGTAACAAGGATTTATACAGATGAAGATCCGGCGGATCACGGATCTGATCCACAATGGAAATTAGATAGTCCAGGTAGTTGTAACAACAAAATGGAAAAATTGAATTTACTCCTCGGCGCTAGCAACAAAAGTGTGATCGAGAAGATAGTCAACTTGGTATTTGCAACGCGACACGACTCCAAGGATGAGTGCGTTGGTGTTATTAATACATTGTTAGAATTAGATTCGTCTTCATCAGATGGATCATTGTTATATGACTGTTTGTTAGAATGTATTACTACATCATTAGCAGCAGGTCAGATAGAAGCGTTAGCGGAGTTATTCGAGACAAGTGGGAGTGATGTTAATCCTAAGTTAAAATCGTTACTTGGACAAACAATAAATAGTAAATTAGGTCAATGGAGAGAGGCGGCAGCATTTAATAGGGTGTCATTACCAAAACTAGTGGATGTTGATTGGGCGTTACATATGAAATCATCATCATCTGTTGTTGCAAAAATGGCAGTCCCATCAATATTAGTAGAATTATCAGTACAAGAATCAAGTAATAATGTCTTCACAATTCCCGATGTAAATAAAGTAAACTTAGAATTAAGTAAGGAGGCGCTAGAAACAATGTTAGATGGTCTAGGTAAAATTAAAGACCAGCTTTCATTAATGTAATAAATAAAAAAAAATATCACTATGTATCCAAAATAAGTTTGTAATATCGCGCAATACCTTCCTTTTCATTTACTATATTCATTCTATCATTCATCATTGTGGGATCACGTAGCATGTGACTTGGTATACTATCATTGTTGATCGATAATTCTTTCAATGTTACATCAATATGGATTTCATTTGTTTGAAATTTATGAAATAATCTGGTATCTCTTAACTTTACTACCAACCCATCAACTCTAACAAATACACGATATAATATATACCAACATGTTGGCATTACGCGTATTTTGATATCACCTGATATTACCTGTTAATGAATGAATAAGTAATAGTAAATACATAATAAGTAAGCTATATAATAATCCCACCTCACCACAGTCTTCTAGATCATCTTGATATAGTAACGTTTCTAAATAAAATAATATTGGATCATTTGTTGATTTAAGCATATTCAAGTCAATCCCGTTTTCATTACAACGGATCCATTTACTATTATTATCACGTAATTCTGAAATATTTACAATATATGCTAAAGGATCGACCATACTTATCAATCTGGCTTCATTACTATAGTTATTAGTGCGATGAGTGAAACAATAGTTCGTGTTGTATGTCCAATCCCATTGATTATTGAGTAATAGTCGAGGTTTACTGCTGGAGGTATCAACGGCAACACTTGCATCAACTTCGGCAACAAACACAGAATCAGTTGTGTTTACATTATGTTGATGATGTATATTCCACTCAGATGCATATGGTACCTATATGGGTAAATTTTAAGTGCACGAATAATTGTATGAATGAATGAATGTACCTGTAATACTTCCACATTATTTGGTTCAACATGCAAATTTGCCCATGAATAAATACTATCAAAAGCTGAAAACGCTATAGACTCTCTAATTTGCAAATCAGATGTTAAATAACTCAAACTCAATACATTATTACCAAATATCATTGGAGGAACATGTAAATGACGACCATGAACATGTATATAATCACATTCATCATACTCATTACTACCATGAAGTCTATTGTTAACCGATTTAATAAACGAGTTCACACTAACACTATCACTTATATTCCCAGTAGTCTGATATTGAAACGACCAATTCTTAAAAATTAAAGTATGTTGACTGATTGAACTATTGATAGCTACAGATGATGACTCTTTACATTCAGCATGCCCTGGTGTATCATCATCGCGTCGAACTATTGTAGTAGGATCATATTGTTGTAGCACATTCAAGTCCGCAATAAACACGGCGCGCTTCATGCACTATTTACTCTCTTCCAAGGAATTGATGCTTCTTTTTTACCTTTTTTTTGATAATTTTTTTTGATAATTTTTTTGGTACAATTTTTTTTTTTTTTCGAAGAAAATCTTATTAGATACAACAAGAAAACGATGACAATATTGTTGTTGTTGCTTGCTATAACTCTGTTTTCTCTGACTCCAATAGCTCCCAGCGTACTCCCGTTTAAAATTCCTAGAAAAAATAATGTTGAAGGTCATTTATTTACTATTATGCTAACTCACATACGTACTCCGTACTCATTCGGTGTTTTACTCACTACTTGCTCTTTATTCACTTCATTACTTACATATTTGTTTGCTCACATATTTTTCTCACAGGTAACATATTTGTTGATGAAAGTTGTATAAATTGTGATATATGTCGATGGATGTGTCCATCAGTGTATAAGAAACAGGGTGTTGGGGCGATAGTCTATCATCAACCAGTTAGTGAAGAAGAGAAAGTACAAGCATATAGTGCGCTTGTTACTTGTCCAACAGGTTCAATAAGATTGCACTCAAACGATCCACTAATTAAACAGGTTTTGACTCACACTCCTCACATTAATTATATGTTTCTTAATCATTCACTCATCTCAAGGTACATGAAGCATTTCCCGCCATTATTGATGATGAACGTATACCTAATGTACACCATGTTGGATATTCTAATCCCGCGGCGAAAGGATCAACATCATATTTTATCACTACTAAGAATGGAAATATAATGATAGATCCACCACGATATAGTAAAGCACTGGACGAAAATATGCAACGATTAGGTACTAACTCACGTACTTACATTCTTATCAATCAGCTAATATACTCACTTATTTATTTCTTATTAGGTGGTTTGGATACTATGATTATTACAAATAGAAATAATGTTTATGGACATGATAAATGGAAGGAGAAATATCCAAAATTAAGTCGTATAATACATAAAACCGATGCAACATTAGACGCGGAAGGCGTTGAAATAAAGCTTGAAGGAACTGGAGTTTGGTATCCACAAGATGATCTAAAAATTATTCATACACCTGGTAATACTGCTGGTGCATTATGTGTATTATATGAGACTGGAAAAGAAAATGTATTATTCACTGGTCATCATCTTGCTTATTTAGAATCGAAGAAAGGTTTAGACGGATTTAAACGTTACAACGAAGGAAATATTGAGGTATTTAACTATCTATCTACTAAGTAATGTATGCACTTACTAAGTATATCACTCACAGGTACAATCCATGTCTATTCGTCAACTAGTTAAGTTAGATGAACTGAAATTTACCTGGATCCTTCCATCCCACGGTCGTATGATCCGATTTAAATCCGATGAAGATCGCAAAAAAGCAATATTATTAGCTGCTGATGAATTTGATAACGAGGATGAAACAACTGGCATGTTAGGCATTGGATACTACTAACTCATTACTACATACAGACACTACATAGGTATATTAACTACACAATAATTTATGCACGAAATCGATTAGCTTTATTTGCCATTTCTTCTTCGTTAATTAATTTTTGTCTAAAATCTTTTAATTTTATTTTTAACCTAATCAAAAAATAATAAATGAGTGAGTGAGTGAGTGAGTGAGTGAGTAAATAAAATAAATTTCATACATTTTTACTAAATCCATTTTACGATCAAGTATATTACCCAAACGATGCGCATAAGTATCAATATCATGCTCATCCGATTGTATAGCTTGTAATAATCGACCTTCTTCAGTCAATAATTCTGCATTCTCTTGGATGATATTCATATGCATATTTAATAATTCTTCTTCTTCTTCAAATAAATCTTCAACGGTTTTATTAAATTCTTCCATAACTTTATCATCCATATCAATTTCACTTTGTAATTTATTATTAGTGGGAGGTATTGGTGAAGGAGTAAAAGGTGATGATCCTATTCCTCCTTTATTCTTTTTTAATTGCATTTGGGGTGGTGTTGGTATATTTCTTAAATTATTACTACCAACAACTCTTTCTTTAATACGATCAGCATAACGTAACGTGTTTAACGTATGATCAGCAGATGAAGCAGCTGGACTAACGGTTGCTATCATAACGGTACGTGCTTGTTGACGTGTAAAACTATCTTTTAATACTAATGTTAACTTACTACTACGATACGGTACATGACTATTATTACTATCTAATGCACGGATACATTCTTTTAAAGCTAATAAAGATTTATTTATATCAGCTCCTTCCATTCGTAATTGACGATTATGACTTTTTGTATCCGCACCACGTTCACTTCCAGCTAAATCTATTAATGATATTTTACCAATAATATTACCATTACTATCATTTAATAATAACTGACATATAGCATGAGACCGGGACGAAACGTCATTACTTTCAGTAGCATGAGTAGTACGATTACGATTGCCTGTTTCAATGATTGATAATAATTCTTCGGCATTAGATGCTTGTACTTCATATAAATCAGAGACAATAACTTCACCATTACCATCTTCACGCACATTTAATTTATTACGGTTATTTAACAAATCTTGACATCTACCACCATATATCTCATAGTATGTGACCTGAATTATTGTCTCGTCGGTAACCATATCATATAAATCATGTACTAACAACGTTTGAATACCTTCCATAGTATATGTTTTACCAGACCCAGTTTGACCATAGGCAAATACTGTTGCTCTTCCACGTTTATTAACAACAAATGGTACTAATGGTGATATTACATAGCGGTAAATCTCATCTGTTGTATTATTCTCATGAAATGTATGATCAACTTCAAATGATGTAGAATCTAAAAATTTTGATATTCCATCAACTTTTAGTTTACAATCATGTACAACAACTTGTGGGTTCATGCAAGTTACGGAATCATAATCATTTCGTTGTATCTCTTTATTCGATATTGGGCGTTTACGGACACATATTAATATTTTATCTTCTTTATCACCAATTTCATGAGGTTTTTCAATATTATCATGCTCCAAACGATATTTTCTTATCATTCTTTGAAAATCAACATCACCTAGTGAAAAAGTGAAATAAATAAATAAATAAATAGATAAATAAATAAATAAATAGATAAATAAATAGATAAATAAATAAAATACCTGGTGTTCCTTCCTCTTTATTCTTCATTTCTTCAAGAATTCTTTCTTTTTTATACAATTCCATTTGTTTTCGTCTTTCATCTCTTTCTTTTTGAAGACGATTGATTTCAGCCAATGTATTCTTGCGCTCTGGCTTCGGAGGGTTGCCCGCATTCGCTCCTATGCTTGCAACTACTGCTTTCTTCTGCATTGTTTGGATTTATTAATCAACTGTTGAGAAATTTTTTCAAAACACAAAAAATGGGCCCCGTGGAAGCGTACTAATTCGTGATGACATATTTCCGAACCAAATTGTGCCACAAATAAATAGATATTTCACATTATTTACACGTAATTTTATTGTATAAACTAATATTGCTATATATATTATCAATTGATTGACCCAAATATGTCATCAACGTCATTCCTAATATTTGCATATTTCTTTATACAATTAAAACTTATCGAATATGATTGATATGGTAAGATCTACTCTATATTTCTGATTTAGCACCAACAACTTTACGTTCGAAGCCTTTTTTAATCATTAAATCGTGTAATTCGTCAGTATTGTAGTTACTTAAATCAATAACTTCAACCACATTATTATGATCATCTTTTATAGTTAACTCTGGTGTATGTCCACCAACAAAAGTTATCTTCAGTTTTTCATACGCATCTGCATGTCCCTTTTCCTTGATAAAACGCTTTACCTATAGGCAGGATAATAAGTCGAACATTCAACACTTATTATCATGATTTAATTTATAATATTATTAATGATATACTTGGTCCATAAGTGAAATTTATTGTACAAATCACGTGTAACTAGATCGCAATTTGTTTCATACAAAAAGTGATTCACAATAATATATCATACATTTTCTATAAATATCAATAAATAAATAAACAGTACCTCAGGAAGCTTATTTAATTTTCATCCTGAACAAGTAACGATTTCTCCCTGAATAGAATAAACCGCTCCAAGCGCCAGCAATGACATCACTACAAATAACATGAATCTGGCGGACATTTTGTTTTGACAATTTATTTCAAATATTTATGGTACTAACTTGAAAGTTTTTGTTAATTGAAGTCTCAATGACCATGCCCGGGTAAACACTAATGTCAAGTATGTTCTTACATTTATAGAGTTGAACAGTTACATTCGTCACATTCCAAAGAATGGATGATAAATCAATTAAGACAGTTAACAATCACAATTTGTAGATTGACTTAGTTAAAAAAATAAATAGATAAAACAAAATAAATAGTGCACTCTGATTCCCCGCTTCATTATGCATTGATTTACATATTCATATTATTCATTACTTCATTCATTTTCATTCCACCGTAATTACATCAAGTGATATGATCCATGCCCGGTTTCTAACTTAGTCAGCAAATGCAATTGACTCACTTACATACGCGATGAAGTTAGTGTTATTTTTGCTCTTGGTGGCGAGTGCTGCCGCATTCCGTTCTATAGGCAATACCCGTAATTCCAGGGCATTGTACGCAGTACATAATAATGATATACCACGTTCAATGCAAAATATTGTTGGTAAAGAAGTTAAAAAAAATATTGTATATGGTTTAGGTGCATCATTAGCAATATTATTAGCTCCAATTGCTAATGCAAACGCTGTCGATGCTTCCAAACCTGCCTCAACAGAAGTTAAGGAAGAAAAAATTGACCTTGGTCCACCACCAACAGATTTTGGTATTAAAAATAATTATTATGAAGATTGTCAAAAAGTGGTTAATCACAT
>JACCDO010782977.1_pt1 | contig 13037 bp, 10 predicted proteins | sample 7446101 | NCBI WGS metagenome assembly JACCDO01 (sample SAMN15323440, study PRJNA562643) | freshwater metagenome | isolation source: river surface water | place: USA:Blue River Watershed | collected 2017-08-16
ACGGAAAATTTCCGAGGCCGCAATAGTCACAATCGCCAGATAGTCCGCTCGCAGACGTAGCGTCGGGATTCCGAGAATCAAAGCAAAGATTGCGCTGCAGAACAATGCAAAAATCGCAGATACCCATAGTGGCCAACCGAAAGTCAAAATTCCGATTGCCATTCCGTAACCACCGATAGCTGCGAATGCTGCCTGACCGAAGTTAAGCAAACCGGTGTAACCAAAGTGCACCGATAAGCCGATTGCGCAGAGCACATAAGTGACCGTGATTGGGCTGATTAGTTCTTTTACAGCCAGCGTGAGAATTGCACCAAAGTCCATGATTTATCCAATCCTCTGCTTCTTGCCGAGAACACCCTGAGGGCGGAACAGCAATACCAGAACCAAAATAATTAGGGATGCGGCGTACTTTAGATCGGCTGGAATAAACAGCACTGAAAGCTCCACTACGAAACCGATAATCATGGCACCTACGGTGGCGCCGAGAGCAGTGCCGAGCCCGCCTAGGGTAACTGCCGCAAATAAGAGCAGCAGAATCTGGAAACCAGTGAGCCAGTTGGCCTGGAACTGCAGACCATAGAGGATTCCAGCTAGAGCGGTTAGTGCACCGGCAACCACCCAAACAATGCGGATGATTCGTTCTACGTCGATACCCGTAGAGGCCGCCAGGGCCGAGTTGTCGCTAACGGCTCGAGTTGCCTTACCAATGCGGGTGCGGGTTAGGAACAATGCGATGGCCGCCAGGGTAACCACGCTAACTCCCATCGATACCACAGAGTTCAAGGTGGTGTTGATTGGGCCGAGTTGAATGCTTTGGAATTCTCCGCTGATGACCTTTGTCTCTCCGCCAAAAATAATTAGCAACACATAGCGAACCACAATGCTGAACCCAATCGAGACAATCATCATCTGATTGAGTCCGATTCGTTTCTTACGAAGGGGTTTCCATAGGCCAGCATCCTGAACGTAACCGAATGCACCACCGAATGCCATCACGATCAAGGCCACCAAAAGAATTGGCAATTGCATCGTGCTAAAGAAAATCCATGTGAGTAGCGCACCTACCGTCAGCATTTCACCGTGGGCAAAGTTGGTGAGACCTGTAGTTCCGAAGATTAGCGAAATACCAATTGCTGCAACCGCGAGTAACAGCCCGAGATTTAATCCGGACCAAAGGCGAATAACTAGTTGTTCGCTGAACGGTTGGATTACACGAGTATCTTTTCCGAGGGGAAACAGTAATCCGGCAACGTTGACAATCGAAAGGTCGGCTTGGCGAATATTTTTAGTTGGATCTTGGAGGCCGACGCCCTTCGGAAGACTGTCGAGCATTACCTCAACGTCGTATATTCCTTTTTTCTGAACTTCAATAATCCATTTGCCATCTTCACCCGAGGTTGCGTAGCCATCGAATCCGTTTCCGGTGATGTGAAGCTTGACTCCAGCGACGGGAACTTTCTCGTTGGTGATAGTTCCCCTAATAAGTAGTGAATCTTTGTCGTAACTTGCACTTGGAGCAGGGGAAGGAGATTCCGAGGCCGCAAATGACGGCAGTGCCGGCAGGAGCATTGCGAACAGTGTGGCCAGTGTGCCCAAAAATATGGCTAGGCCACGTGCGCGATTGGCAAGTCGAGTATCCAAGCAGTCCTCCATGACTTCTTATTCGTCTGAGAATACCGCAATATACATAGCCAATTTGGGTCGGATAGACTTGCTCTCACCGCCAACGTTCTCGAGGACCTCAATTGACTGAACACAACCCTTTCGGCTATCTCGGACTCACCTATGACGACGTCTTGCTCCTGCCGGGCGAATCAGACATCATGCCTTCGGCCGTGAACACCAAGACTCAGCTGACCCGCCGCATTGAGATCAACGTGCCACTGCTTTCATCGGCCATGGACACCGTTACCGAGGCCCGCATGGCAATCGCCATGGCCCGCCAGGGCGGTATCGGTGTGCTACACCGCAATCTCTCGCTAGAGGACCAGGCCTCTCAGGTTGATCTGGTCAAGCGTTCGGAAGCCGGAATGATAACCCACCCGGTGACCACCACTCCGCTGGCCACAATTCAAGAAGTCGATGAGCTCTGCGGTCGATTCCGAGTTTCTGGCCTACCGGTGGTCGACGAAGATGATCGCCTGGTTGGTATTGTGACCAACCGCGACATGCGTTTTGTGCTGGACGTTCAGCGTCCAACCACACTGGTTAAAGATGTAATGACCCCAATGCCGCTGATTACTGCAAACGTTGGCATTCGTCCGGAGGAAGCGGTTGCGATTTTTGCACAGCACCGCATCGAGAAGCTTCCAATAATTGACGGCAACCAGAAGCTATGCGGACTGATCACCGTGAAAGATTTCGATAAGAGCGAAAAGTATCCAAACGCATCAAAGGACGGCGCTGGTCGTTTGCTCGTTGGCGCTGCGGTTGGTGTTGGTCAAGATGCTTGGGAGCGTTCGATGGCTCTGATCGATGCTGGCGTTGACCTTCTTATTGTTGACACCGCGCACGGTCACAACCGTGCGGTGCTCGATATGATTGCTCGTTTGAAGTCGGAACCGTTTGCTAAGAACGTCGACATCATTGGTGGAAATGTTGCCACTCGCGAAGGCGCAGCAGCATTGGTTGCCGCCGGTGCCGATGCGGTAAAGGTTGGCGTTGGCCCAGGCTCAATCTGCACCACCCGCGTGGTTGCTGGAGTTGGCGTGCCACAGGTTTCAGCGGTTTACGAGGCATCGCTGGCGGCTAAGCCAGCTGGTGTGCCAATCATCGCCGATGGCGGATTGCAGTATTCGGGAGACATCGCCAAAGCCCTGGTGGCCGGTGCCAACGCTGTGATGCTCGGCTCGCTCCTTGCCGGCACCGACGAGGCTCCCGGCGACATCACCTTCGTTGGTGGAAAGCAGTACAAGACCTACCGAGGCATGGGTTCACTGGGTGCAATGCAGGGTCGCGGCCAGGCCAAGAGTTACTCAAAAGACCGCTATTTCCAAGACGACGTGCTTCGCGAAGACAAACTCGTGCCAGAGGGCATCGAGGGCCGAGTTCCTTATCGCGGTTCGGTTGCCACAGTCACGCACCAGTTGATTGGTGGCTTACGCGCATCGATGGGTTACGTTGGTGCCGAAAATATTCCGGCACTACAGCAGCGCGGCAAGTTTGTGCGCATCACCGCAGCCGGGCTGAAGGAATCACACCCTCACGATATTCAGATGACCGTCGAAGCTCCGAACTACAACAACCGCTAAAACTTCAAGGGGAAACTAATGGCCGAAATGGAAATTGGACGCGGCAAGCGCGGCACACGTGCTTGGGCATTCGACGATGTTGCCATAGTTCCATCTCGTCGCACACGTGACCCACAAGATGTTTCAACTGCTTGGAACATTGACGCATACAAATTCGAACTGCCGATTATGTCTGCTCCAATGGATAGCGCAGTTTCTCCAGCAACAGCAATTGAAATTGGAAAACTTGGCGGACTCGGTGTGCTCGACCTCGAAGGTCTTTGGGCTCGCTACGAAGATCCATCCCAGCAACTAAATGAAATTGCAAAACTTGATCCTGCTCGCGCGATCGCGCGCATGCAAGAGATTTACTCTGAGCCAATCAAGGCAGAGTTGATGCGAGATCGCTTAGCCGAAATTCGTGCAGCGGGCGTTACGGTTGCCGGGGCTCTCTCACCACAGCGCACCGCAGAGTTTTATGAGACGGTAATTAAGGCCGGCGTCGACATCTTTGTGATTCGCGGCACTACGGTTTCGGCAGAGCACGTTTCAAAGAGCACCGAACCACTAAACCTGAAGCAGTTCATCTACGAGTTAGATGTGCCGGTGATCGTCGGTGGAGCCTCAACCTACACCGCGGCACTGCATCTAATGCGTACCGGTGCCGCCGGTGTGCTGGTTGGTTTTGGTGGCGGCGCTGCCTCGACCACCCGCAAGGTAGTTGGCATCCACGCTCCGATGGCAACCGCGGTTGCCGACGTCGCCGGAGCTCGCCGCGACTACATGGACGAGTCTGGCGGCCGCTATGTGCACGTAATTGCCGACGGGGGGCTTGGCACCACGGGAGACATTGTCAAGGCGATCGCTTGCGGTGCCGATGGCGTCATGCTCGGCTCAATCTTGGCTCGCGCAGAGCAGGCACCAGGCCAAGGTTGGCACTGGGGTCAGGAAGCCTTCCACGAAGAGCTACCTCGCGGCAACAAGGTTGAGGTCGGCACTGCTGGTTCACTCAAGCAAATCTTGCACGGTCCATCTTCTTCAGCCGATGGCACCACCAATGTTTCTGGTGCGCTTCGCCGAGCGATGGCAACCACCGGTTACAGCGACCTCAAGGAATTCCAGCGGGTTGATGTTGTAGTCGCACCTTATGGCGCATAAAAGTATTTGGCGTTTAGCGGTAACTCCAAAATGGATTGCCGGATTACTGGTCGCGCTCGCGGTTGCATCAATCTTTGCGTGGCTTGGTCAATGGCAACTTGGTCGTGCGATCGCAAGCAATAAGCCTGTTCAAATTGTGAAACCGGCCACGGTTCCGGTGATGCTAGATCAGCAAAACATATTTATTGTTAGCAGTCGAATTCAAGATTCAAAAAATGGATTCTGGGTGGTTGCGAATTCAACCACCGCAGAAGGTGAATCGGTCGTGCTTGCCCTCGGCTGGACAGAAAACCTTGCTAAAGCAGAGCAGGTGCGCGAAGAATTAAAAAACTCAATGATTGCCCAGGCGTTCATTCCGGTTACTGGTTTCACTCTGCCAACCGAAGCTCCAGAAAAAACCAATCAAGCCAAGCCGTATTTGTTAAACACAGTTTCGACTGCGCAAATTGCTAACTTAGTTGGCGATGTTAAAACAATGCGTGCCGATTACTTGGCGGTTAATGCCGACGCGGCACCCGATTCACTTGAACCCATCAAGGCAGAAATTAGCCAGGAAGCCGGGATCAACTGGCTCAGTGCTTTTTATGCGGTGGAGTGGGCGGTCTTCGCCGGCTTTGCGGTGTTCATGTGGTGGCGCCTGCTCAAAGATGCCCACGTGGCCGGAAGGTTAAACTAGAGCCATGTCTGAAACCCAATCCACCCAACTTGCCGGGGCAATCAAGTTTTTCAGGGTTACCTCTTACATCACCGGTGTTGTATTGCTAGCCGTGATGGTGCTCTGGGCGCTGCGTCGCTTGGCTGGGCTAGAACTCTGGGCTTTTGGACCCAACGGCGTTCTGTCGCTCGAGGCCTACGGGGTTGAAGGTCTTGGGCTGCCAACCACTGGAGTCTCGCTGACCGTTCTGATTCTGATAGTGCACGGTTGGCTATACGTGGCCTACCTATTTGGTGACTTCCGGCTCTGGACCATGCTGCGCTGGGGTATCGGTAAATTTTTGATTATTGCACTTGGTGGCATCGTGCCATTCCTTTCTTTCTTCACCGAACGTCACTACACGAAAGTCGCCGAGGGTTACAAATCAAATGAATAGACCGGTACTGGTAGTTGACTTTGGGGCGCAGTACGCGCAGTTGATAGCTCGCCGTGTGCGCGAGGCAAATGTATATAGCGAGATAGTTCACCACAATGTCAGCGCGGCAGAAGTTAAGGCAAAAAATCCATTGGCGATTATTTTGTCTGGCGGACCATCGTCGGTTTACGAGGCGGGATCTCCGCAACTCGATCGTGAAATTCTTGAACTCGGTATTCCGGTGCTTGGCATTTGCTACGGTTTCCAAACTTTAGCTAACGCACTTGGCGGTCGAGTTGATGCCACCGGTAAAAAAGAATATGGAGCAACCGAGCTCAACGTAAAAGCTGGTGGAGAAATTCTTGCCGGTCAACCGGCACACCAAATTTGTTGGATGTCACATGGCGATCAGGTGATGGAAGCGCCGGCCGGATTCGAAGTTTTGGCATCAACCGAAACCACTCCGGTGGCAGCGTTTGCCAACAGCGAGAAAAAGATATACGGAGTGCAGTGGCACCCCGAGGTAAAGCATTCTGAGTTTGGTCAAAATGTGTTGACCAACTTCTTGCACAACGCAGCCGGTATTCCAGCAACCTGGAACTCGGGCAACGTAATTGCCGAGCAGGTTGAAAAGATTCGCGCTCAGGTGGGTAATGATCGCGTAATTTGCGGCCTATCCGGTGGCGTCGACTCTGCCGTGGCTGCGGCTCTGGTGCACAAGGCGGTAGGCGATCAACTGGTCTGTGTGTTTGTAAACCATGGACTGCTGCGCGAAGGTGAGGCCGAGCAGGTTGAGCGCGACTACGTTGCCGCCACCGGTATCCGTTTGGTCGTTGTCGATGCCGAGCAGAAGTTCCTCGATGCTCTCGCCGGGGTGAGCGACCCAGAGACCAAACGCAAAATTATTGGCCGCGAGTTTATTCGCACCTTCGAAGAGGCACAGGCTGCTCTCATCGCAGAGGCCAAGGCCGATAACCGTCCGATCAAGTTCCTGGTGCAGGGAACCTTGTATCCAGACGTGGTTGAGTCTGGTGGCGGGGTAACCGCCGGCATCAAGAGCCACCACAACGTTGGCGGCCTGCCAGAAGACCTGCAGTTCGAGCTGGTTGAACCGCTACGCACGCTTTTCAAAGATGAGGTTCGTGCCATTGGCGCTGAGCTTGGCTTGCCACTCGAAATAGTTCAGCGTCAGCCATTTCCGGGCCCTGGTCTGGGCATTCGAATTGTTGGCGAAGTGAACAAGGAGCGTTTGGACCTGCTGCGTAAGGCCGATGCCATCGTGCGCGAGGAATTAACCGCGGCGGGGCTCGACGGAGAAATTTGGCAGTGCCCGGTTGTGCTTCTCGCCGACGTTCGCAGTGTCGGTGTGCAGGGAGATGGTCGTACCTATGGCCACCCAATCGTGCTTCGCCCAGTGTCATCTGAAGATGCCATGACCGCGGACTGGACTCGTTTGCCATACGACCTTTTAGCCAAAGTTTCGAACCGCATTACCAACGAGGTTGCCGGTGTAAATCGAGTGGTACTCGATGTAACTTCGAAGCCGCCAGGCACCATCGAGTGGGAATAGCCATTGACTCTAGTTTTCGGGCATCGGGGAGCTTCGGGATATCGACCGGAAAACACTCTTGAAGCTTTTGAGCTTGCGTTTGCGCAGGGCGCAGATGCAATCGAGTGCGATCTGGTGCCTACATCTGACGGGCATTTAGTAATTCGTCACGACAACTATTTGTCGACCACCACAGACATCGCCGAGCACCAAGAATTTGCTTCGCGCAAGACCAGAGATTGGTACACCGAAGACTTCACCCTGGCCGAAATCAAAACTCTTCGCGCCATCGAGCGACTACCTGACCTTCGTCCCGGTAGTGCCAAGTTTGATGGCGAGTTTCTGATTCCAACCGTTGATGAATTATTGGCTAGTGATTTTGCGAATAACAAAACTCTGATTTTAGAAATCAAGAACGGTTTATTTTTTGCTGCCAACAATATTCCGGTGGTTGCCATTTTGAAGCGCGCGCTCGATGCATCAAACTTCCAAGAGCGAGGGATTAGTTTGATCATCGAAAGTTTCGAGTATCCAATTTTGCAGCAGGCCAAGCGCGTGCTTGGCGATATCGCGCAGTACGTATTTTTGTTTCAGGAGCCGCTAGAGGAAAGCTACCTGGCTCAGATCGAACCTGAGATTGATGGCATAAGTTTCGACATCGCCCTGCTCGAACACGGTTACATCGACCTGGCACATTCGTGGGGCAAACCCGCCTACCTGTGGACAGCCAAGGCGGAAGATGCCGAGTACAGCATCGACGAATACTACGCGCAGCTGATTGCCACAGAAGCAGACGGCATCTTTGCTGACCAGCCCGATTTACTTGTCGCCTGCCTCGCCTAAACTTGGCAAGTTATGTCCGAACTAGAACTATTTAGTGTGCCTAATCACAGCGAAAAGCTGGTTGAGGGGCTAAACCCACAACAGAAGGCGGCCGTGGAATACCGCGGGCCAGCTCTTTTGATCGTGGCCGGGGCGGGTTCGGGCAAGACACGTGTACTGACCCATCGAATCGCTCATTTGCTAGCCAATAAAGAAGCATGGCCGAGCCAGATTTTGGCAATCACATTCACCAATAAGGCTGCCGCCGAAATGCGCGAACGCATTAGGCATCTGCTCGGTGAATCAGCCGATGGCATGTGGGTTAAAACTTTCCACTCGGCCTGCGTTGCCATTCTTCGCCGCGAAGCCGAGAGACTCGGCCACGACGGCAACTTCACAATTTATGACAGCGGCGATTCACGAGCCATATTGAAGCGACTAATCAAAGATGCCGGTGCCGATGTGCACGGGCTTACCCCAGCAGGATTAGCCTCGGCTATTTCTAATGCTAAGAACGAACTTAACGACGCAGCTAGTTTTGCTCGCAATTCTGATATGAACGACCCAAAGGCTCGTGCGATTGCCGAGTTGTTCTCGCAGTATCAGAGTGAACTTCGCAAAAACAACGCATTTGACTTCGACGACTTGATTGGCGAGACGGTTTATTTGTTCCGCGCATTTCCCGAAGTTGCCGAGGTGTATCGCAAAAAGTTTCGTCACATCTTGGTTGACGAATATCAAGACACCAACCACGCGCAGTATTCACTGATTCGCGAACTTACCATGGGAGACAATGCCAATGGATATGCGCCCGCTTCACTAACGGTGGTGGGCGATAGCGACCAGTCAATTTACGCGTTCCGTGGAGCCGACATTCGCAACATCTCGGAATTCGAGAAAGATTTTGTTGGTGCCAAAACAATTTTGCTCGAGCAGAACTATCGCTCAACGCAGAATATTTTGACCGCGGCTAACGCCGTGATCGGAAATAACTTCGATCGCCCAAATAAGAACCTCTGGACCGATAGCGGCGACGGCGACAAAATAGTTGGCTACACCGGCTACTCGGCTCACGACGAAGCCCAGTTCATCGCAGATGAGATCAATGATCTGCACCGCGCCGGCACCAACTATCGCGACATTGCCGTGTTCTACCGAACCAACTCCCAGACTCGTGCTCTCGAAGAAATTTTTATTCGCTCCGGCCTGCCCTATCGCGTGGTTGGCGGTACCAAGTTCTACGAGCGAGCCGAAATCAAGGATGCCTTTGGCTACCTGGTTGCCATTGCCAACCCCAAAGACGACCTTGCCACCAGGCGAATTCTCAATGTGCCAAAACGCGGCATCGGTGATGCATCCGAAACCGCGATTGCCAACTTCGCCGACAAAAACAAAATCTCGCTGCGCGAAGCCCTTGCCTTTGATTTAGGTTTTGGCCCCAAGATTGCCACCGCCATTCGTGGACTGCACGCACTACTCGAAGAGTTTGAAGTGCAGATTGCCACCGAGCCGGTCGACAAGATTTTGCTCGGGGTGCTCAACAAGAGCGGAATGCTCGAAGCCCTTCGCAACTCGCGCGATCCACAAGACGAGGCACGCGTAGAGAACCTCGAAGAATTGGTTTCGGTGGCCAAAGATTTCCAGCGCAACAATCCTGAAGGCCGACTACCTGACTTTTTGAACGAAGTTGCATTGGTTGCCGCCGCCGATGAAATCGACGACGAGTCTGGAACTGTGTCGCTCATGACCCTGCACACGGCGAAGGGCCTTGAATACGACGCAGTGTTCTTAACCGGCATCGAAGAATCGCTGCTGCCGCACAAGATGGCCTTCATTGTTCCTGGTGGTCTCGCAGAAGAACGCAGACTTTTCTATGTGGGCATCACGCGTGCCAAAAAGAAACTGCACTTATCTCTGGCAATGCAGCGCACCACCTTTGGCGAAAGCGAGAGCTCAATCCCGAGCCGCTTCCTCGCCGAGATTCCAGATTCGCTGATCGACTGGCGTGAATCTGGAGTTAGCCGCGCCATCGGCTCAAGCTTTAGCAACGAACCAATCAAGCGCGATAAGCCGCGCACCGAATGGAAGGGCGCGATCAGCTCGGTGCGCGACAACGGCGACCTCACTCTGGCCGCCGGCGATCTAATCGAGCACGCCGACTTTGGCCGAGGTAAGGTGCTCGAGGTATCCGGCGAACCACCACGCCAAACCGCGGAAATCCGTTTCGATAATGGGTCAAAGAAGCGCCTCTTAGTCAAAGTGGCCCCGATTACCAAGCTCTAAAAGCCGTCTAGAATTGGCAGGTTACGTCAATTCGAACGGAAAATCACAGTGGATTTATTTGAGTATCAGGCGCGCGATATGTTCGAGCGCCACGGAGTTCCAGTACTTCAGGGACTAACCGCAGACACCCCAGAAGAAGCAGAAGCAGCAGCGGCCAAAATTGGTGGCGTTGTTGTAGTCAAGGCGCAGGTTAAGACCGGTGGCCGCGGCAAAGCAGGCGGTGTCAAAGTTGCAAAGTCTCCAGCCGAGGCTAAAGAGGCAGCAGAAAAGATTCTCGGGCTAGACATCAAGGGCCATGTCGTAAAGCGCGTGATGATTGCCCAGGGTGCATCAATCGACAAAGAGTTTTACTTCAGTGTTTTACTAGACCGATCAAACCGAACCTTCCTCTCGCTTTGCAGCGTTGAAGGTGGAATGGAAATTGAGCAGCTTGCCGAGGAACGTCCAGAGGCTTTGGCCAAGGTTCCAGTAGACGCGGTCAAGGGCATCGACAAGGCAGTGGCACTAGATATCGCCCGCAAGGGTGGTTTTGGTGAAGACCTCGCAGAGAAGGTTGCCGATGTTTTCGTGACCCTTTACAAGGTTTTCGTAGAAGAAGACGCAACTCTGGTTGAAGTTAACCCTCTGGTGCTAACCACCGATGGCAAGATCCTGGCACTCGATGGCAAGGTTTCGCTAGACGAGAACGCAGAGTTCCGTCACAAGCGCGAAGACCTTGAGCGCGACGACCTAGACCCACTTGAGGCCAAGGCTAAGGCTATGGACCTCAACTACGTAAAGCTTGACGGCCAGGTTGGAATCATCGGAAATGGTGCCGGTCTTGTTATGTCAACCCTCGACGTCGTTGCGTATGCGGGGGAGAAGCACGGCAACGTTCGTCCGGCTAACTTTCTCGACATTGGCGGTGGAGCATCAGCCGAAGTGATGGCCGCCGGCCTCGATGTAATCCTTGGCGACCCACAGGTCAAGAGCGTTTTCGTGAACGTCTTCGGTGGAATCACCGCCTGTGACGCGGTAGCCAACGGTATCGTCGGTGCGCTGAACACCCTGGGTGCGGCTGCTACCAAGCCACTAGTTGTTCGTCTTGACGGTAACAACGTCAACGAGGGTCGCCGTATTCTTGCCGACTACGCACACCCACTTGTAACTGTTGTTGAGACCATGGACGAAGCTGCCGACAAGGCTGCTGAGTTGGCTAACCGCTAAGCGCTAAAGGGAATTTTCAAATGGCTATTTTTCTAAACGAAGCTTCAAAAATCATCGTCCAGGGTATGACCGGTAGCGAAGGTATGAAGCACACCGAGCGCATGCTCAAGGGTGGTTCAAACATCGTTGGTGGAGTTAACCCACGCAAGGCTGGCGAGACCGTTGAGGTTGCCGGTAAGTCACTTCCAGTTTTCGGAACCGTTGCTGATGCAATGGCTGCAACCGGTGCAAACGTCAGTGTGATCTTCGTACCACCTGCCTTTGCAAAGGCTGCGATTGTTGAAGCAATCGATGCTGAGATTCCACTTGCAGTGGCAATCACCGAAGGCATTCCAGTTCACGACAGCGCAAGCGCTTGGGCATACAACGTTGCCAAGGGGCAGAAGACTCGTTTGATCGGTCCAAACTGTCCTGGCATCATCAGCCCGGGTAAGTCGAACGCGGGTATTACTCCGAGCGACATCACCGGCGCTGGTCCAATCGGTTTGGTTTCAAAGTCAGGTACCTTGACCTACCAGATGATGTTCGAACTTCGCGACATCGGTATGTCAACCGCAATCGGTATCGGTGGCGACCCAGTCATTGGCACCACTCACATCGATGCACTTGCTGCATTCGAAGCAGACCCTGAGACCAAGGCAATTGTTTTGATCGGTGAAATTGGCGGCGACTCGGAAGAGAAGGCCGCTGCTTACATCAAGGATCACGTCACCAAGCCAGTCGTTGCTTACGTAGCCGGATTCACTGCACCAGAAGGTAAGACCATGGGTCACGCCGGTGCGATTGTTTCTGGTTCAGCTGGTACCGCGCAGGCGAAGAAGGAAGCTTTCGAGGCGGTCGGCGTATTGGTCGGCAAGACTCCTAGCGAAACCGCTTCGCTAATGCGCAAGGTCATCCAGAGCCTCTAAAGGATTCCGGGGGTGAATCGCAGGCTTACCTTCGCGATTGGTGCCATACAGGCACTGACCGCGGTGGTAATTGGCGTGGGCGCAATCGCCGTGCCGCTTTCGATTCTCTGGATTTTCGAGCAAGACGCACAGACCGGATGGTTGGTCGCTTTTAGAACAGCGGCCGACGTCTGGTTACTGTCCCAGGGCACACCGATTGACATTGCCGCAGGCAAGTTCTTATCTCTGGATGTGCCGGCATTCGCGATTACCATAATTCCGCTTGGCTACAGCATTGTGCTTGGCTGGTTAGCGTATCGAATTGGCAGACGTTTCTCTGGAGCACCGGAGATCTGGCCGGCATGGGTTTCCGCGCTCGCGGCCTACGCGTTACTTTCGTTTCTCATCTCAAGCGCCGCTGCGGATAAGACGGCCATGCCTAACCAAGTGCTCGGCATAGTTTTTCCAACTTTGTTCTTTGCTATTTTCATGACTGCCGGAGCAGTGATTGGTGAACCGCGAGCAGTTTACGGAGTGCCAAAATCGGCGCAAGCTAGTGACCGAAAAGCATTCAAAGATTTCTTCTCGAATCAATTCCAAAAATTACCTTGGGTAATTCGCGTGGTTTGGTCACCGGCGCTTCGAGCAGGTACCGGAATTGTGCTGGCACTGCTGGTGATCTCAGCCGTCTTGATTGCACTGCTAACTGCATTCAATTGGATCAACGTGGTTACTTTTTACGAAAGCGTGCATGCAACCTGGTTGGGTGGATTTGCACTTACCGTTGGTCAAATCGCACTGCTACCTAACCTCGTAATTTACGGTGCCTCAT
>JACCDO011257355.1_pt1 | contig 13036 bp, 10 predicted proteins | sample 7446101 | NCBI WGS metagenome assembly JACCDO01 (sample SAMN15323440, study PRJNA562643) | freshwater metagenome | isolation source: river surface water | place: USA:Blue River Watershed | collected 2017-08-16
CAGGCTGCTGATAGAGCGGCGTGAAGTCCGTGAGCTTGCCAGGGGCGATCAGCACGCCACCCGCGTGCATGCCCACGTTGCGGGTGAGGCCCTCGAGTTTCTGGGCCAGGCCCAGGAGGGTCTTGACCTCGTCCTCGCGGGCCAGGCGCTCGGCCAGCAGGGGCTCGGCCTCCAAGGCCCCGGCGATCGTGATGTGCTGGCCCGGCTTGTTCGGGACCAGCTTGCTGATGCCATCGCAGAAGGTGTAGCTCATGTCCAGCACCCGGCCCACGTCGCGGATGGCGGCACGGGCGGCCATGGTGCCGAAGGTGGCGATCTGGCTCACCGCGTCGCGCCCGTACTTGTCCTTGACGTACTCGATGACGCGGTCGCGGTTGCCCTGGCAGAAGTCGATGTCGAAGTCGGGCATCGACACCCGCTCAGGATTGAGAAAGCGCTCGAACAGCAGGTTGTATTGCAGCGGGTCGAGGTCGGTGATCTTCAGGGCATAGGCTACCAGCGAGCCGGCGCCCGAGCCCCGGCCCGGGCCCACCGGGCAGCCGTTGTTCTTGGCCCAGTTGATGAAGTCGCCCACGATCAGGAAGTAGCCCGGGAACCCCATCTTGAGGATGGTGTTGATCTCGAACTCCAGGCGCTCCACGTAGCGGGGCATCTCCTGGGCGCGCCGGGCCTCGTCGGGGTACAGGTGCGCCATGCGCTCCTTCAGGCCTTCGTGCGAGGCGTAGCGGAAGTACTCCTCGATCGGCATGCGCCGGCCGTCGATCTCGGGCGTGGGGAATTCGGGCAGGCGCGGCTTGCCCAACTCGAGCGTGAGGTTGCAGCGCCGCGCGATCTCGGCGGTGTTGGCCACCGCCGCAGGCAGGTCCTCGAACAGGGCCTGCATCTGCGCGGCGCTCTTGAAGTACTGCTCGCGGGTGAACTTGCGCACGCGGCGGGAATTGCCCAGGATCTCGCCCTCGGCGATGCACACACGCGCCTCGTGTGCCTCGTAGTCGTCCTCGGTGAGAAACTGCACCGGGTGCGTGGCCACGACAGGCAGCTTCAGGCCTGCGGCCAGTTGCACGGTGGCCGCGACGTGGGCTTCGTCGTCGGGGCGGCCGGCACGCTGTACCTCCAGGTAGAAGCGGTGGGGGAACAGGGACGCCAGGGTGATCGCCACTTCACTCGCGCGCTGGCGGTCACGGTACTGACCCTGCGCCAGGGCCTGGCCCACCGGGCCGGCCTGCGCGCCCGAGAGCAGCAGCAGGCCCTCGCCCAGCTCCTGCAGCCACTCGAGCCTGCAGGTGCCCTGCGCGCGAACGACATTGCGCGTCCAGCCCCGCGCGAGGAGTTCGCACAGGTTCAGGTATCCCCGGTGGTTCTGCACCAGCAGCAGAACCCGCGAGACCTGGGTGACATCCGCACCCAGGCCTTCCAGCCAGACCTCGGCGCCGATCACCGGCTTGACGCCCGCGCCACGGGCCGCCTTGTAGAACTTGATGGCGCCAAAGAGGTTGTTCAGGTCCGTGATCGCCAGGGCGGGTTGCGAGTCGGCGGCTGCGGCCTGGACGGTGTCCTCGATGCGGCAGGTGCCATCGACGACGGAGAATTCGGAGTGCAGGCGCAGGTGGACAAACATGCCTTCATTGTAGGAAGTCGCCGGGTGGCGGCCCCGCCTAAAATCCCTTGACCGTGCCCGAAATCCTCAACGTTTCCGCTTACAAGTTCGTCCCGCTGGATGACTGCGAAGCCCTGCGCCAGCGGCTGCTTGGCCAGGCGCAGGCCCTGGGGCTGCGCGGGACCATCCTGCTGGCGCAGGAAGGGATCAATCTCTTCCTGGCCGGACAGGCCGATGCCTTGCGCAGCTTCCTGCGCGATCTGCAATCCGACGCGCGCCTGTCCGACCTGCCGGTGAAGGAAAGCTGGTCCGAGACGCCGCCCTTTCGCAAGATGCTGGTGAAGGTCAAGCGCGAGATCATCCGCATGAACCATCCGGCGATCCGCCCGCAGGCCGGGCGCGCGCCGGCGGTGGACGCGGCCACGGTGCGCCGCTGGCTGGACCAGGGACACGATGACGCGGGCCGGCCCGTGGTGACGCTGGACACGCGCAACGACTTCGAGGTCGATGCCGGCACCTTCGAGGGCGCCATCGACTGGCGGCTGTCCCGGTTCAGTGACTTCCCGGCGGCGGTGCAGGCGCACCTGCCTGAGCTCCGGGGCAAGACCGTCGTGAGTTTCTGCACCGGCGGCATCCGCTGCGAGAAAGCCGCCCTCTACCTGCGTGAGGCGGGTCTGCAGGACGTGTGGCAGCTCGATGGAGGCATCCTGCGCTATTTCGAGGAAGTGGGCGGTGCGCACTACCGCGGCCACTGCTTCGTGTTCGACGAGCGCCGCGCGGTGGACGAAGGCCTGGGCGCCGTGCAGGCCTGAGGCGCGACACGGATCGCGCCCCGGGCCGATGATCGGGCCGACCGGTTCAGCCGACCCGGCTGTCGGGAATCACTTGGCCCACTTGGCGGCGGCTTCCGCGACGCGCTTGCCGAACTGGCGTGCGGTCTCCAGGTCACCGGGCAGCATCTCGGCCACCGAGGCGTCCGACGGGGTCGCCGCCATGGCGCCGGCGGCGGAGCCGATCCAGTTCACGTCGTTGCGGGTGGCCGCCTTGGCATTGGCCGGCATCATGCCGGTGCCGACCCACAGGCCGCCGTGCTGCATGGCCAGGGTGGTGAAGTAGGACAGGGTGCTGGCCTTGTCGCCGGTGGTGCTTGCGCTGTTGGTGAAGCCGGCGAACAGCTTGTTCTTCCAGGCCTGCGTGAACCAGGCCTTGGAGGAGGCGTCGGCGAATTTCTTGAACTGCCAGCTCGGGCCACCCATGTAGGTGGGCGAGCCGAAGACGATGGCGTCGGCGGCGCCCAGGGCCTGCCAGTCGGCATCGGTGAGGTTGCCCTCGGCGTCGATGGCGACCAGGCGGGCATGGGCGCCCGCGCCCTCGGCGACGGCTTGCGCCTGGCGCTGGGTGTGGCCGTAGCCGGAGTGGTAGACGATTGCGATGGATGCCATGGTGGTGTTCTCCAGGTGGTTTGAGGATGGATCGCGGGAAAGGAAATCAGTTCGGCGCCAGGTCGAAGACCAGCACCTCGGCGTCGCGGCCGCTCGCGAGTTCGACGGCAGCCTCGCCTTCGAGCTTGGCGGCGTCCCCCGCGCGCAGCGGCGTGCCGTTGACGGTCAGTTCGCCGCGCACGAGGTGGACATAGACCTTGCGGCCCGGGACCGTGGCCAGGCGGACGGTTTCGGCGCCGGTGAAGAGGCCGGCGTACACGCGGGCGTCGGCATGGATCGTCACCGAACCCTCGGCGCCGTCCGGCGAGGCCACGAGCCGCAGACGACCGCGCTTGTCGGTGGTGTCGAACGACTTCTGCTCGTAGCTCGGCGCGATGCCGCGCACATTGGGTTCGATCCAGATCTGCAGGAAGTGCGTCACCTGCGACGGGGCGTGGTTGAACTCGCTGTGCATGACGCCGGTGCCCGCGCTCATACGCTGCACGTCACCGGGCGGAATGCCCTTGACGTTGCCCATGCTGTCCTTGTGCGCCAGGTTGCCCTCCAGCACGTAGCTGATGATCTCCATGTCACGGTGACCATGCGTGCCAAAACCCGTACCGGGCGCGATGCGGTCCTCGTTGATCACGCGCAGGGGACCGAAGCCCATGTGGTCTGGGTCGTGGTAACCCGCGAAGGAGAAGCTGTGGTACGAGTCGAGCCAGCCGTGGTTGGCGTGGCCGCGGTCTTCGGATTTGCGCAGGGTCAGCATGGCGGGGCTCGGTTCGTGCGTGGAGCAGGGATGGAGTCAATGTAGGGTCGCGAAGCCCCGGCGGAAGCGATACCGTTTGATGGCATCATTCAAAAATTCTGAATGATCCAGCCGCCATGCCCCATGCCCGTGAAGTCCTGACCCCCGAGGCCTTGGCCCTGCTGCAGTCCGTGGCGCGGGCGGGCAGTTTTGCCGCCGCCGCCCGCGAGCTCGGGCTGGTGCCCAGTGCGGTGACCTACCGGGTGCGCCAGATGGAAGACGCCCTGGACGCCCTCCTCTTCGACCGCAGTTCGCGCCAGGCGCGCCTGACCGCGGCCGGCACCGAGCTGCTGCGAGAGGGCGAGCGGCTGCTCTCCGAGGTCGACGCCGTGGCCAACCGTGTGCGGCGAGTGGCGACCGGATGGGAATCGCAACTGACCCTGGCGGTGGACACCGTGATCTGCCCGGCCACGGTGATGGAGCTGGCGCAGCATTTCCTGGAAGTCGCGCCGCAGACTCGTCTGCGCCTGCGCGATGAGGCGCTCTCGGGAACGATCGAATGCCTCACCTCGGGTCAGGCCGACCTCGCGCTGGGCATCGCCCTCGAAACCGCCACCGAGGCCGGCATCCGCAGCCGGGCGCTGGGCGAGCTCGCATTCGTGTTCGCGGTCGCACCGCACCATCCGCTGGCCCGCCTGCCAGAGCCCCTGGCCGATGATCTCCTGCAGCGGCATCGCGCGGTGGCCGTGGCGGATTCGGTGCAACGAGGCAGCGCCATCACCCTGGGCCTGCTGGCCGGCCAGGACGTGCTGACCGTGCCTTCGATGCAGGCCAAGCTCGACGCGCAATTGCGCGGGCTGGGCGCCGGGTTCCTGCCCGAACCCCTGGCGCGTCCCTACGTGAAGGCGGGCCGGCTGGTGGTCAAGCAGGTACAACGGCCCGGGCGCCTGACCCGCGTGAGCTACGCCTGGCGCGATGCCGGCGGCCTCGGGCCCGGGCGGGCACTGGCCTGGTGGCTCGCGCGCCTGGAGGCCCCGGCCACGCGCGAGTCCTTGCTGCAGCGCCGCGCAGGCGCCTTGCTGCCGTAATGCCACAATGGGTTTGACCATGGCACGAACCACCTCCCCCACTTCCTCCCGCTCGGCGGCCCGCAAGATCGCCGTGATCGGCGCCGGCATCGCCGGCCTGGCCTGCGCGCGCACGCTGGTGCAGGCGGGCCACCAGGTGACCCTGATCGAGAAAAGCCGGGGGTTCGGCGGACGCATGGCCTGCCGCAGCACCCCGTTCGGGGGCTTCGACCATGGCGCCCAGTACTTCACGGTGCGCGATCCGCGCTTCGAGCGCGTGCTGGCCCTCACACCCAGCTTGTGCCGCCCCTGGAGCGCCAATGCGGTGCGCGTGCTCGACCCCCACGGGCGCGTGGCCGAGGCAGCCCTCGAGCGCCGCGAGCCGCACTGGGTGCCCGTGCCCGGCATGAATGCGCTGGCGCGGCACTGGGCGCAGCCGCTTGTCGAATCCGGGCGCGTGCACCTGGAGACGCGCGTCACCCGCATCGAGCGCGACGCGCTGCAGGCCACACGCTGGCAGCTGCGCATCGACGCGCTGGGCGATTCCGTGCAAGTGCTTTCCGGCTTCGACCAGGTGATGCTGGCCATCCCCAGCGTGCAGGCCGCAGAGTTGCTGCGGGCCTCTGCCCTGGCCGCGGATTTCATGGAACGTATCGGGCAGGTGCGTGTCGCCCCGTGCTGGACCCTGATGGTGGCGTTTCCGCAGGCGCAGCAGCCGGGGCTGCCGCACCTGGGCCCGCAGTGGAATGCCGCCTTGAGCACACACCACCGCATCGCCTGGCTCTCACGCGAATCGTCCAAGCCCGGACGCGACCCGATCGAGCGATGGACCGTGCAGGCGAGCGCCGCCTGGTCGGACGAACACCTGAACGACGACCCGCAACGCGTGACGGCCAAGCTGCTCAAGGGCTTTGCGGAGGTCACCGGGATCCACGCCACACCAAGCCACGCGCAAGTGCACCGATGGCTCTATGCCAAGACCCAGGTGCCCCTGGGGGCGAGCCACCTGTGGGATGCGCGCGCCGGTTTGGGACTGTGCGGTGACTGGTGCATTGGCCACCGGGTCGAGGACGGCTTCGTCTCCGGGCTCGAGCTGGCACTGGCTGCAGCCTGATCGGGTTTGCCAGAGCAGGACCTGCCGTGACGCGCGACGCCGGCGGCGGCTACGTCGGCCGCTTCGCTCCCTCGCCCACCGGCCCGCTGCATGCGGGTTCGCTGGTGGCGGCCCTGGCCAGTTGGCTGGACGCGCGGGCCCACCAGGGCCGGTGGCTCGTGCGCATCGAGGATGTCGACCGGCCCCGGTGCGTGTCGGGTGCGACCGAGCGCATCCTGTCCCAGCTGGCCGATGTCGGTCTCTTGCCGGATGCGACGCCGCTGCACCAGTCCTGCCGTGATGTCCCCTACCTGGCAGCGCTGGACCGCCTGTCGGCCGCCGGCCTGTCCTATCCCTGCGGCTGCTCGCGCAAGGACATCGAATCCGCCTGGCACGCCAGGGGCCAGACACGTGCGCGGCACGATGAATGGATCTACCCGGGCACCTGCCGCAGCGGCTTGCATGGCAAGCCCGCACGGGCCTGGCGCCTGCGCACGGCAGGAGTCCCCGCCATCGATTGGACGGACCGGCGCCTGGGGCCCCAGCGGCAGTGGGTCGAGGCCGAGGTCGGTGACTTCGTGCTGCGGCGGGCCGACGGACTCTGGGCCTACCAGTTGGCGGTGGTGGTTGATGATGCGGACCAGGGCGTGACCGACGTCGTGCGGGGCGAGGACCTGGCCGACAACACTGCGCGCCAGATCCTGCTGCAGAGGGCCCTGGGCCTGCCCACGCCGCGCTACCTGCACACCCCGCTGGTCCTCGGAGCCAACGGCGAAAAGCTGTCCAAGCAGAACGGTGCGGCGCCTCTGGACACCGGCGATGCCCTGGCCTGCCTGCAGGTGGCGGGTACGGTGCTGGGGCTGCGCGTGGCGGGCACCACTGTCAACGACTGGCTGGCGCAGGCCGTGAAAGCCTGGTCAGATACCGCCCGGGCGGCGCCTTGAGACCCGGCGGGATCCCCCGCCGCGGCGGCCCTACGACAATAGGGGCATGAGCGAGACACCGAACGAGCATGGAAACGGCACCCCCGAGGGCGTGGCGCACCCGCGCACCATCCGCAGCTTCGTGCGCCGCGCCGGGCGAACCACCACCGGCCAGGCCAAGGCCTTCGAGACGCTGGGACCGCGCTTTCTGCAGCCCTACACCGGCCAACCCCTCGATCCCGAGGCGGTCTTTGCCCGGCAGGCCCCGACCGTCCTGGAGATCGGCTTCGGCATGGGCGAGGCCACGGCGCACATCGCCGGGCTGATGCCGGAGAAGAATTTCCTGTGCTGCGAGGTGCACGAACCCGGCGTGGGCGCGCTCCTCAAACGCGTTGGCGAACAGGGGCTGCAGAACATCCGCATCGTGCCGCACGACGCGGTGGAGGTGATCGAGCACATGCTGCGACCGGATTCGCTGGCCGGTATCCACATCTTCTTCCCGGACCCCTGGCACAAGCTACGGCATCACAAACGCCGCCTGATCCAGCCGCCGCTGGTGGCCAAGCTCGCGGCACGCCTGGCACCCGGCGCTTACCTGCACTGTGCCACCGACTGGGAGCCGTACGCGCAGCAGATCCTGCAGGTGCTGTCCGCCGAACCGGCACTGCGCAACACCGCGGGTGGCTTCGCACCGAAGCCCCATTACCGGCCCCTGACCAAGTTCGAGAACCGCGGCCTGAAGCTCGGGCACGGGGTCTGGGACGTGGTATTCGAAAAGCGCTGACGCCCCCGGAGCAACCTCGCATGACCCCGAACGCATCCACCGCCCCCTCGACGCCACACATTGTGGTGGACAGCGGTGTGGCCACCCTGACCCTGAATCGACCCGGCCATCGCAACCGCCTTGAAGACGCCGACCTGCGCGCCCTGATGGAGGCCTTCACGCGCTTGGACGCCGATCCGCAGGTACGCGTGGTGGTCCTGACAGCCAATACCGCAGGACAGCCCCGCCCGGTGTTCTGCGCGGGTTACCACATCGGGGATTTTGACGGCCCCGACCACGATCCGGCGATGTTCGAACGTGTGGCTGACGCTCTGGCCCATCTGCGAGCGGTGACGGTCTGCGCACTCAATGGCAGCGTGTATGGCGGCGCCACGGACCTCGCGCTCGCCTGTGACCTGCGCATCGCGTTGGCCGGCATCGAGCTGCGCATGCCGGCCACGGCACTGGGTCTTCACTACTACCCCAGCGGGCTGCAACGCTATGTGGCGCGCCTGGGAATATCGGGTGCGAAGCGCGCCTTTCTCACGGCGCGCCCGTTCAGCGCACAGCAGCTGATGGCGCTGGGAGCGCTGGAGGAAATTGCGAGTACTCCCGAGGCGTTGCAGGCCAGCGTGCGGCAACTCACCGCGGAGATCTGCGCGCTCGCGCCGCTGGCGGTGCAAGCCACCAAGCAGTCGCTCAATGAGATTTCATCGGGGCGCTACGACTTGCCTGCCATGCGTGAGCGAGAGCGGCTCACGGCGGGTAGCCTGGACTTTGCGGAAGGACGGCTGGCGTTCCAGGAGAAGCGCACGCCGCGGTTTCGCGGGGAGTGAGCGGGGGCTTTGCAAGCGTGCAGGCTCAGCGAGGCGAGAGACAGCACCGGCGCTAAAACGCCCGCAGCAGGTCAGGCTCGCTGCGCCACCCAGTCCTGCACCGACTTCAGGGCCGCTGGCAGTGCACTGACGTCGGTTCCGCCCGCCATCGCCATGTCCGCCTTGCCACCGCCCTTGCCGCCCACCTGCTGCGCGACGAAGTTGGCCAGTTCACCGGCCTTGACCTGCCCCATGCGGTCAGCGGTGACCCCGGCAGCGATCTGCACCTTGCCGCCGTCCACCGCCGCCAGCACGATGGCCGCGGTCTTGAGCTTGTCCTTGAGCTTGTCCATGGTCTCGCGCAGCGTCTTGGCGTCGGCGCCGGCCAGCGTGGCGGCCAGCACCTTCATGCCCTTGACGTCCACCGCCTGCGACACCAGCTCGTCGCCCTGGCTCGAGGCCAGCTTGCCCTTGAGGGCCGCGACCTCTTTCTCGAGCGCACGCACCTGCTCCATCACCTGGCCGATGCGCGATTGCAGTTCGGCGGCCGGCGCCTTCAGGGCCGCTGCGGCGGCTCCCACCGTCGCCTCTACCTGCTGCAGGTAGGCCAGGGCGTTCACGCCGGTGACGGCCTCGATGCGACGCACGCCCGCAGCCACGCCGGATTCGGCCACTACCTTGAAGAGGCCGATGTCGCCGGTGCGCTGCACATGGGTGCCGCCGCACAGTTCTCGGCTGGAGCCGATATCGAGCACGCGCACGGTCTCGCCATACTTCTCTCCGAACAGCATCATGGCGCCAGTGGCCTTGGCCGATTCGATGTCCATCACCCGCGCCTGGGTGGCGTGGTTGTCCAGGACCTCGGCGTTGACCCGCGCTTCGATCTCGCGCACCTGGGCGGGCGTGACGGGCGCGTTGTGCGTGAAGTCAAAGCGCGTCTTGTCGGCATCGACCAGCGAGCCTTTCTGTTGCACGTGGTCGCCCAGCACCTCGCGCAGGGCCTTGTGCATCAGGTGCGTGACCGAGTGATTGCGCATGGTGGCGGCGCGGCGCGCCATGTCGACCTGGGCGGTCACCGCGTCGCCGACGCTCAGTGCCCCCTGCGCCAGGGTGCCGTGGTGACCGTACACGTCGGCCTTGATCTTCTGGGTGTCGTCCACGGCAAAGCGGGCTGAGCCCGCCACGACGGCGCCCGAGTCGCCCACCTGGCCGCCACTCTCGGCGTAGAAGGGGGTGGTGTCCAGGACGACCACGCCCACCTGGCCGGTCTTCATCTGGGCCACCGGGGTGCCGTCCACGTACAGGGCCACGACCTTCGCCGGCGCCTCGAGCTTCTCGTAGCCCACGAAGGCGTTGGCTGCGCCGGTGTACTCCAGCGCGCGATCCATCTTGAACTTGCCGGCGGCGCGACCCGCGGCCTTTTGCTTGTCCATCGCGGCCTGGAAGCCCGCCTCATCGACCGACACACCGCGCTCGCGGCACACATCGGCCGAGAGGTCCAGCGGGAAGCCGTAGGTGTCGTGCAGCTTGAAGGCCACCTCGCCGGGCAGCACCTTCGCGCCGTCCTTGAGGGCCGCGTCCAGGATGTCCATGCCGTTTTCCAGCGTCTCGAAGAAGCGCTCCTCCTCGGCCTTGAGCACCTCGGTGATGCGCGCGGCGCTGGCTTTCAGGCGCGGGTAGGCCTCGCCCATGAGGGCCACCAGGTCCGGCACCAGCTTGTGGAAGAACGGCGTCTTGCGACCGAGCTTGTAACCGTGGCGGATGCCGCGGCGCACGATGCGGCGCTGCACGTAGCCGCGGCCTTCGTTGGAGGGGATCACGCCGTCCGACACCAGGAAGGCGGTGGCCCGCACATGGTCGGCGATCACGCGCAGCGAGGGATTGGCCAGGTCGGCGCAGCCGGTCTCGCGCGCGGCGGCGCGGATCAGGGCGTCGAAGAGGTCGATCTCGTAGTTGCTGTGAACATGCTGCAGGATGGCCGCGAGGCGCTCCAGGCCCATGCCGGTGTCCACGCAGGGCGCGGGCAGCGGGCGCAGCGAGCCATCGGGCTGCATGTCGAACTGCATGAACACGTTGTTCCAGATCTCGATGTAGCGGTCGCCGTCCTGCTCGGGGCTGCCCGGGGGGCCGCCGGCGACCTCAGGGCCGTGGTCGTAGAAGATCTCGGAGCAGGGGCCGCAGGGACCGGTGTCGGCCATCATCCAGAAGTTGTCGGAGGCGTACTTGGCGCCCTTGTTGTCGCCGATGCGGACCACGCGCTCGGGCGGCAGGCCGATTTCCTTCGTCCAGATGTCGTAGGCCTCGTCGTCGTCGATGTAGACGGTGGCCCACAGACGCTCGCCGGGCAGCTTGTACACCTGCGTGAGGAGCTCCCAGGCCCACTTCAGGCTCTCGCGCTTGAAGTAGTCGCCGAAGGACCAGTTGCCCAGCATCTCGAAGAAGGTGTGGTGGCGGGCGGTGTAGCCCACGTTTTCCAGGTCGTTGTGCTTGCCGCCAGCGCGCAGGCAGGCCTGCACCGACGCCGCGCGCACGTAGGGGCGCTTGTCGGAGCCCAGAAACACGTCCTTGAACTGCACCATGCCCGAGTTGGTGAACATGAGCGTCGGGTCGTTGCCTGGCACCAGGGGGCTGGACTCGACCACCGTGTGGCCCTTCGCGGCAAAGAAGTCCAGGAAGGTCTTGCGGATGTCGACGACGGAGATGGCGGGCGTGGTCTTGGAGGCGCTCATGGTGTGCTGGTGTGGGGCAGTGACCGCGGGCCCGACACGGGCTGCAGCCGGCTCGAAGACAGGCTGCCACCCCAGGGGGCGGACCCGTTTCGGCCAAGCCGCAGATTATAGGTTTCGCCCCCTGGAGACCCCTCGGGACACACCGGGGAGACCCCAAGGGGGCAAAATCACGTGCAGACGCCTTTTCGGAGACACCCCATGGACATGAAAACCTCCCCCCTTTCCCTCCTGAACGACCCCAGCCTGCTCAAGACCGATGCCCTGATCAACGGGCAGTGGGTCAAGGGCGCGTCGCGCTTTGACGTGCATGACCCGGCCACCGGCGCCAAGCTGGCCGACGTGGCCAACCTGGGCGCCGCCGAGGCCGAACAAGCCATCGCCGCCGCCGATGCGGCCTGGCCCGCCTGGCGCACCAAGACCGGCAAGGAGCGCAGCATCCTCCTGCGCAAGTGGTACGACCTGATCATGGCGAACCAGGACGACCTGGGGCGACTCATGACGGCCGAACAGGGCAAGCCCCTGGCCGAGGCCAAGGGCGAGGTGGCCTATGGCGCCAGCTTCCTCGAGTGGTACGCCGAAGAGGCCAAGCGGGTGAACGGTGAGACCCTGCCGCAATTCGACAACAACCGGCGCCTGCTGGTGCTGCGCCAGCCGATCGGCGTGTGCGCCGCCATCACGCCCTGGAACTTCCCGCTGGCCATGATCACCCGCAAGGTCGCTCCGGCCCTGGCCGCTGGCTGCCCGGTGGTGATCAAGCCGGCCGAGCTCACGCCCCTCACGGCCCTGGCCGTGGCCGAACTGGCCCTTCGCGCGGGCATCCCGGCGGGCGTCCTGAACATGCTGACCGCCGACAGCGCCAACAGCATCGCCGCGGGCAAGGTGTTCTGTTCCAGTGACACCGTGCGCCACATCAGCTTCACCGGCAGCACCGAGGTGGGCCGCATCCTGATGGCGCAGAGCGCGCCGTCCGTGAAGAAGCTCTCGCTGGAGCTGGGCGGCAACGCGCCCTTCATCGTGTTCGACGACGCCGACCTCGATTCCGCCGTCGAGGGCGCCATGGCCAGCAAGTACCGCAACGCCGGCCAGACCTGCGTGTGTGCCAACCGCATCTACGTGCAGGAAGGCGTGTATGACCGCTTCGTGGAGAAGTTCACGGCCAAGGTCAAGGCGCTCAAGGTCGGCAACGGCTTCGAGGCTGGCGTGGTGCAGGGCCCGCTGATCGAGGACGCCGCCGTCGAGAAAGTCCAGCGCCATGTGGCCGACGCCGTGAGCAAGGGTGGCCAGGTGACCGTCGGCGGCAAGAAGCTCCAGGGACAGTTCTTCGAACCCACGGTGATTGCCGGTGCCACCGCCGACATGCTGTGCGCGCGCGAGGAGACCTTCGGCCCGCTGGCGCCGATCTTCAAGTTCAAGACCGAGCAGGAAGCCATCGACGCCGCGAACCACACCGAGTTCGGCCTGGCCAGCTACTTCTACAGCCGTGACGTGGGCCGCATCTTCCGCGTGGCCGAGGCGCTGGAGTACGGCATGGTGGGCATCAATGCCGGCATCATCGCCACCGAGCACGTGCCTTTTGGCGGCGTCAAGCAGTCGGGTCTGGGCCGCGAGGGCTCCGCCCACGGCATGGACGAATACCTCGAGATGAAATACCTGTGCCTGGGTGACATCCTGACATAAGCGCCCCGAGCGTCGTCCTACAGCGGCCGCGCATCTGCGCCGACGGGATGCGCGCAACGACCACGGGAAAGTGGGGGACTTCAATCCCCCGACAGGAGCTTTCCCATGGACGACACCGTATCCGAATGGAGCGACGCGATCGTGTCCTCGCTCACCACGGCGATGGGCATGCTGTTTTCGGCCGTCCCCAAGATCCTGGG
>JACCDO011468721.1_pt1 | contig 13034 bp, 10 predicted proteins | sample 7446101 | NCBI WGS metagenome assembly JACCDO01 (sample SAMN15323440, study PRJNA562643) | freshwater metagenome | isolation source: river surface water | place: USA:Blue River Watershed | collected 2017-08-16
CAACTTCCACTGCGACAGGTGCATCTGCCCGCAAAATAGAAGATTCAACTGAAGATTTTAAGGTACCTAAAGTTGATGTATCATTATCCAAAGCAATTACGCAAGCTAGAATGGCTAAAAAATTGACACAGCAACAGTTAGCAACAGAAATTAATGAATCAGCAAAAGTTATACAAGAATATGAGTCAGGTAAAGCTATTCCAAACCCACAGATTCTAAACAAGTTAGATCGTGTATTAGGAATTCATTTACCTCGTGTAAAAAAATAAATATTAAAAATTTAGTTAATCCTTAATTGTATTTACAAACGGTGATATTTTACTTTCTACTAACTCTGTAAATAACGCGGTCCATTCTAACAAGTCACCTTTACCTCTTCTAACTGATAATAAGCTTAACGAAGATGTTATTTCAAATGTTTGAATATGAATTGCAACCATTCCTTTGGATGTAACTCTAGTTGCAAATAATTTCCCTGAAACCATGACTCTTTCTTTACTACAATTTACTGTGCAACCTAATGCAATTAAACCATTGTAGACTTCTGAAATAAGCTTTGATGGTATTACCGGTGATGTATAATGTATCATTCGAGATTTACTGGCTGAGTTCCCAAATACTTTGCTCGTAGTTCTAGCAATGACTTTATGTACTTTATGAGTAGATGGATCATTAGTATCGTTGCTACTAGTATCATTACTATGGAGATTAAATAATTGTGGTGAAAACATACGATCTAATAAAAATCCACCACATTGATTAATTAATTCAAATGCATTGAGCACTCTTGGCCCCCTTGCACTTATATTACCAAATTCGTCATCTTCATCCTCACCGCCAAAATCATCTTCGCCAGAAGCATTCGTAGGCTGCACCGCTTCATTAATCTCTGATAATGATGGTGGTGATAATTGCTCAACCTTTGTAATTGGTGATGCATCTAAACCTTCTATCATCCAAGGATGTTCTCTTACCTTAGTTAACGAGATACGGGTTTTAGGATCGGCAACTAACATTGTGTCTAAAAGTGACCTGATGGAAGGACTAAACCAACTAGGATAAGTAAAATCAGCATTTTGAATTTTACTAAATAACGCTACAATAGTTCCTTCATCAAATGGTAAAAATCCTGCTACCAAAACATACAATATTACACCACAGCTCCATACATCTGCCTTTTTACCATCATATCCTTTATCTGCCAACACTTCAGGTGCAACATAATTAGGTGTACCACAAGTAGTATGTAATAATTGAGTACGTGAGGCACCATCACCCTCGGCATCCCCAACATACAATGAGGACAATCCAAAATCACTGATTTTTAAATTTCCAGCTTCATCAACTAGTAAATTTTCTGGTTTAAGATCACGATGACACACACCCAATTTATGACAATATTCAACACCTTCAACTAATTGTGAAAAATAAAATCGCGCTTGTGCTTCTTGAAGTTTACCTACACTAACAATCTTATCAAATAACTCCCCGCCAGTAACAAGCTCTAAAACAATAAATATCTTTGTTTTACTGGCCAGAACTTCTATCATACCAACTACATATTTATGCTTGACCATTTTCATTATACTAATCTCCTTTTTAATCTGATTTCCCATGTTCTGTTTTTGTATTTTTTCTTTGTCTAATACTTTAATAGCAACAGCCTCATTAGTTTCTGTATTTATTGCGTGTTTTACTTTACCAAATGTGCCTTCACCAAGCGTCCTAATAGTGAATGTAAAAATTAGATAGAGTAAGGATGTGAGTGATTGACCTCATCACTAACCTACCCAATTCGTATTTGCCTACTTTTTTTGTCATTATTTCACTCTATTGAGATCCGAATTGCTCGAAAACCGCGCTGTAGCGGATAAAACAATTCGTTTTTCACCTTTGTATTAGTTTGTAACTGGAAAATAAAAAGTTACTAATCCCCTCTCATAATCTGGTAGTAGGTACCAGCCAGGTCGATATACAATCGAGTGAAACCGATCGAGGCATCGTTACATTCCCGATTTTAATTGGAAAAGTGGGCGTAGATAAGTTTAACATAGAAAGGGAGCTCTTAATTACCAAGTAGTATCGAGGTTGTAGTTGGCGGCAATGGCGATGGACTCGCTGCATTCATCGCTTGTTAACTTGAAGATCGAGAGATCCGTGGAATGCCTGTTAAACGATATGATTTCTACAATAGAGAATTGGTCCTACGAGAATATGTTACGACGCAATAAGTTGGAGGTATTGGTAGCGCATAGAAAAAATGAAGAATTGATAAAAAAACTTGAAGTAGTTGAGGGTGAAAAAAAGAAACTGAAGGAATCTATAGACAGTTTACATAGCAAGGCGGCTGTAGTGAGAGAAAATTTTGTATTGGAAATTAGTCAAATTTTATTCGATTCACGACATTCGCATAAATTAAAACAGAAACTTAAAGACCTAGAATTAAAAGCATTATTAGTCGATACACTACAAAAACAGTTGATGGATGCCGAAGACACAATTAAGTCATTCAAGAATGATAGCAGTAGCAGTAATGATAAATCACAAATTGACGCCAGTGGAAAAGTTGAAGAATCGCATGCAAAATATTCTAGTAATATTTCTGGTAGCGATAATTCGACTACAGTCCTATGCGTAAAAGGCAATATCTCGCCGATTGATTCATGCACTAATCAAGACACCGAGCTTACCCCTGCAACTCTATCACAATTTAGTGATACGGCAACTACTGAGTCTTTGGTAGCGCACGAAAGTATAGAAATAACACCAAAACATTGCAACTTTTTGGCAGAATTAGACGATGAGCTTTTGTTACAAGTTTTTTCGTTTTTATCCACGATAGAAGTATTATCTAGTGCAGAGGTAAATAAATATGTCTTCAAACGAGTGGTCACACTCTTTGGAATCGACAGTCAAGTTGTAAAAGAAGACTGGGGAATAAAAAATAAATCAAACAATAGTAATAATTCAGAAATTGTAAAAAGTGCGATCGTAAATAGTAATACTCCATCGTCCTCTGTTGCTATTCGTACGAATGATAGCATCACGAATCCAGTACAATCTATTGCACAATCAGCTCAATTGACCATAGCTAATGTGTTAGGTGCACTTGGTACTGTTACAAATAACAGAAATTCATCATCTGAAAATAATACCACAGTGAAAACTGTTAGCTCATTAAATAATTCATCAAACAGTTCTAACGCAAACAGTCTAACACAAGAAATGGCAGAAGCATTCTCTAAAAAGCTGACACCAGCTGAATTAAAGATTATCATAACAATGTCCGAAAAATTGAAAAAACAAACAGTTGCATTAGATGAAGCAAATGTATCTATTGAAGACATGAAAGCGAGACTAACCAACGCCGAGTCGATTCGTGATTTCTTGGTTGAAAAATTAAAAAATGCAGAATTAGCAATAAAATCATCGATGATAGAAGTTTCAACTTTCAAAAAACAAGCCTTAGCAGATCAAGAGGTCATATCATTTTTAGATCTTCGATGTCAAGAATTAGACACTTTGAATCGTGATTTGTCTAAACGGATAGATCGTTTACAAGCATCATATGATCTAACAACTATAACATATGCTAGGAAAGAAAAACAATTACTACATGAACTAACTGAATATAAAACTAAATGTGATGATTATGATACAAATTTTAAAAGTCAGAAAAAAATACTAGTAAAAGAAGTCAAATCATTACGAGCACAATTGGAAACTGTAACTACGGAACGCAATAGGTATAAGCTTCAATTAACAACACTTCGTGATGCATTGTTAGTTTCTGAGAATAATATAGCCATACCCTCACCTCCAATGCCCAAAGCGGATATATCGAAGAATTCGTACAATATAAAACAGTCGAAATCGTTTTTTTAAAAATATTTTTACGTAATTTTGTATTAACACATTACACTTCATGACAATATTATTTTTTCAAGCGTGCTTAGCCCGCAATTCTTCCAGCTTTTCAATTTTTCCTGTCTCTTTAAATTCATCCAGTAAACCTTGAATACCTTTACCTATACCAGGAATTTTTATTGGTTTGCCTTTTGCATCTTTCGCAAAAACGTCTGTAGGCAATTCTCTAATACTTTTGGCTGCTTTACTATATACACCACCTTTGAAGTTTTCACCTTCTTTATAATAGAAACCTGAAATTTCTCGAAGAGCTACGGCTATACCTTCGTTAGCTGCATATGCATATGTCTCAGTTTTCTTTTGTTTAACCGGTGAGTCTTTCTCATCATCAGCTTTTCTCTTTTTATCATCACCTTTATCCTCAAGCCCATACAGCCCTATTAATTCTTCCACCGCTTGATTTTTGTCAATTATGCCTTCATCGTTTTTATTAATTTGTCCAACATTAAAACATTTTTGTTCTCGTTGAACTTCTGTAAGTGTGGAAGGAAATTTAACCTTTTTCGCAATAGCCAACTCGTAAATCTCGCGCCCAACTGCCTTTGGATTCTCAGCCATATCTTTACATGGATGTATAAAAAAGAGTGAGTAACTAACTTAGTGAGTAAATGAGAGAGTAAAACCTCAACTTCAACTTGAATCACATTTAGTTGTAACTATTGACTATAATTTAAAAATAAAATCAGTGATGAAAACTTTTGAACTTTATTTTACCGGTACACGAACTTCCTATGAAGTGGTACATTGTGGTCTGTCTGAGTTCAGAGCGGTTCCATCAATATGCTCAGATTGGATTGTCAATAGATATGGGAGATCCTTGTCTTTCTACTTATCGCCTTCTCTTCTTCTATTTTTCTCTTTTTCTCTTTTTCTCTTTTTCTCTTTTTCTCTCAACATCAAGAATTCGGCCCCGATTGAAAAACCAAAAACATAACAAAAAACCAAGCAGTACATACCGTGAAACATAATGAACAACGCGTTCGCAATGCCTCCCGCACCGCAGATGGTTCAAGCACAGCCGCAGAATGCACCCTTCAACATGGCAGGCTCGGGATCCACAGCTATCAAGCTTCCTCATATTGATGACTTAGAAAAAAAAATACTTGACATACGTTCAATGGCTGGTGAACCAAAAACTGGTATCGATTCGCATATATTTGATCACTATAACGAAGTAATAAAATCGAATCAAAATTCAAATGTTAGATTTGAGCCTTGTAAATTCGTATATTATATGTATGAAGTAGGAAATAGTATCAACGATGCAGCTTATGATGAGGACAGTGCTAATCAAAAAGCACAATTAGAAATAGATCTTGATAATATTCGTCAAAATCCAAAAACAACTAGTGCAGAACTTAATATAGCTACTAATTTATGTGTGCGTGCGGTAAAAGGAATAAAAAATTTAAAAAATCACATAAAACCTGATACAACTAATCCTACATTATCTCCATCTATATTTAAGAAACTAGAGGAATTAGAAGAAAAAAAGAAAAAAATTGAAAAAGATCTTAAACAATTAGAACAAAACATCACTGTGTCTAACAATCAATTCATTGATATGAAATTGAAACAAAAAGGTCTATATCGTAAATTGTTAAATATTCTTCATAAAGTAGAATGTGTGCGCAAATTAACAACCATAGTGGACGATAGAGAAAGGCAAATGGAGGAAAAATTAGTAGAAATCGAAAGAAATTTAAGAGGTCCTTTTACTGATATTCAGTTGTTAGCGTCAATGAAAGGCACTACATCTGTCGGAGGTAGATCTAACATAGAAATCAATGATGCAAGAATAGACAAAGATTCGTTAAAAAAGATACTAGAATTATTAGAACCTCAACGCCAAGGGTTAGAGCATTTATCCAATGTCACCAAGAAAGATAATTATCACGCCGATGAAATGATCAATAAAATAAAGAGTGTCAAGATAAATTTGTAATTAATCAAGGAATCATATGTGCTATTAGTTTACGAGCCTGTGAATGTTTAGTGAAATATTTCTTACAAATCGTATTGTATTTGATTTATTATTTAAACCTTGCCGGTATGAAACATTTTCTACTTTTCGGAACTTCCAAGTGAGATAGATCTGTGCACTTTCCACTCGCAATAAAAGCTGAAATGGACCCCCGCGACGCCCTTGATATCGAGTTCGGTCCTCCTCCAAAAAAGTGTATATTCAGCGCGAAGGATTTAACTGAATTTAAAAAATCGAAAGCATTCCAAGAAATTCAAATATTCATTCAACAATGTGCCGAGGCAGTACACGGTTGCATGATATCTGATGTATTGCCCAGTGATATATCACCTGCTGTGGAGAAGATTGAAGCGTATATGATCAGGCTAAATAAATTAATTGATGAAATACCTCCATTGTCGCAGCCCATGAGATATGGTAATAAGGCATTTAAACAATGGTATAGTCGTCAAGTAGAAGAGACTAAGCTGTTTTTAGTAGATTTGATACCTATCGAATTGGCACAGAAAGGCGCCCTTGAAGAATTAATGCCTTACTTGACGTGCTCATATGGTGATGACACAAGAATTGATTATGGAACGGGACATGAAATGAATTTAACCATATTTTTTCTATGTCTATATAAGGTAGATCATTTCCTATTATTATTATTATTTATTTGTATTACAAATCCTTATTTTGAATTATATAGCTACAAATAATTATAACAAGTGATTTTAAGGCGCTGATATTACGCGGTTTTGTAGCATATATAAAAACAATGAGGAAGTTGCAGACAACTTACTTCTTGGAACCAGCTGGATCTCATGGTGTTTGGGGACTAGATGATTACCATTGTCTTACATTTTTGTGGGGAAGTGCCCAACTAACTAATCATCCCGAAATAAAGCCATTTTCTATTCACGACTCATCTATACTTGAACAATATAAAACGGAATGTCTGTACATCGAGTGCATTTCATTTATCAAAAATATAAAGCACACAGCACCATTTGCAGAAACATCGCCAATTTTAAATGATATAAGCGCATTAGAAGATTGGAATAAGGTATGTAATGGTTTGATGAAATTATTCATTGGTGAAGTACTTAGCAAGGTTCCAGTAGTTCAACACTTACACTTTGGAACATTATTAAAATGTGAGTGGACTCCAGATTCTCAGATTCAATCATCCAAAACATATCAAAATGTAATGTCTGGTATTGCAACAGTCAGACCGACTTCATCAGCGACGCCAATAGGTTCTATTTTACAACCAGCATTTATGACGAATAATGTACCAAAGGATAAGTGACTTCAAACTGTAAATAAAAAAGCGAAAAAAATTAAAATTACTTACTTATAATATTATACAAATGTGGGATATGCAATTATTTTTTATCTTTCAAGAATCCGTAGTAAATTATAACCCCTATGACTACCAGTAGTGCGAACATGGTGAACATGACACAGCACTTATGCATGATGGCGCGATTCCCCATAATTCTTAAAATATTTTTTGCGTCTAAAGTAAATTGTCTAGTTTCTTTAACTTTTTCGTGAGCTCCCATCAGCTGCTCCTTTTGCCCTTCTAGATCAGTTATAATAGTTGTACCAATATTTTCTGTTTGTGCAACTAACATTCTAGCTTGCTCTAATGTTGCAGTTGATTGATCTAAACGTTGATTAGCATTTAATAATTTATTTCTCGCATTATTACCACCTTTTAACGCCAAAGATTCCGCATTAAACTTACTTTGAGTATAGCGACTATTTAACAAAGCATACTCTTCCTTGTACTCATTCACTTTACCTTGTACTGATTTTTTATCCAATTGACCTAAATTACGATATTCAATCTCCATAGCTTTAAGATAACCTTCACATTCACTCAACTCTCCTTCAATTTCCACCGAAGCTGCAATAACTAAATCAACATTACCATTTGCATTTTCCAAATTACGCATCGAACGCCCGATGATACGAGATGAATTAATAAATTCCTCTTCAAAACGTTTGAACTGTTCCATTTTTGAAGCAAACGACTAGCAAGCCAAATTCACTTGCCAGATACTTTTCCGCCCCTCACCAAGCGACGCACCGCACCAAGCAGCTAGGTACAGCTATGAATACCGTAAGTATCCAAAGGTTCAGTTTGGTTCTTTGATCACGGCCGATTTTTTCATTGTTTCAGTCACCAAAGAAGAAGAAGTCGACGAAAGAAACACACATTTTCTGCGTCAAGAATGAATGGACTGGCGCGCATGATCGACAGGAGAACGGGTGGATTGTTTATTCCTAGCATTCTTCAAAAATTGGGTCAACACGGCGCAAGTGCATTGCAATTTAAAGTTGAAAAAGGAAAATACATTCCACCCATGATATCACGTAGAAGAGCTGCAAATCTGAGGAAGAGGGCTATTATCGAGGGAACATATGGCTCATATTCACCAGAATTTGGTGGTTGGGATCCTGCGTGGGATCAAGATGATCAAAAAGTGTATGCATTGAGACCTTATAAAGGACATACAAGAGATCGTACACGTGCCCAAAGAGCTGAAATAATTACTAAAGCGATGAGCACCATGGATGATAAATTGAAAAAATACGATCAAGAAGTTATTGATAGAAGACCAAAGAAGGATATAGCATATTTGTTTAAACGCATTGAAGAAATTTATGGTAGTAAAAGTAAAGTAAAGGAAGACAAAGGAAAAGGTGTTTCGGCTGCTGTTAAAAAGGATGCAAAAAAGAAAAAATAGCATTAGATAAACCATATATATACATTGTAATTATTAACACAGTTCCGCTAATCTGAACTAAGCTGTAATTGCCTATTTTTGAATTTATAACAGCGTCTGAAGTGTTGTATCAAGTTTGTCGCACTTACATTTTGAAGTTTTCATTATAACTGACTTGATAGAAGACATTATAAAAGTGAAAAATAAATTGATCCACTCAGAATTTGTACGACGTAATTTTCTGCGTTGGCGTGTTAATGTGGTACATCTACGTTCTTTTTCGTCGTCAATTTCATAAAATGATGCACTTTCAAACCCAGCGAAAGAAGCAACTCGCACTAATGATAGAGATGATTTAACAGGTTTGTCAATAGGTGAGTTCTGTTTACTAAGAGGGGAATTTTCATCAACATCTGTCTCATTTTCCTCGCAAGGGGCTACTGAAGTGTCTTTAGTTGCTGAATGGACAAATTTAACCGACTTCATGGTCTTTGATTGTTGCTGTGGTGAGAGACATATATCTCCATTGCCTAGAGATGCCAACTTCTTCAATGTCGCCCCTTCCAATGATCTAGCCATCTGTATATAAGCAAGTGAGTTGTCATGAATATTATCAACAAGAACTGGGGAAATCGCAGCTTTTTCACGATCATGATCACTTACATTATTCGAAAATTCTTTGTCGTCTGAATTTTCGTTAGTTGAGGTATTATCAGAATCGATGATAGATACAGTATTTATAGGACTTGTTACTATTCCACCACCAAAAGATTGAGTCGATCGTTTATTCAATACCATATTTATCGATTGATCTACTTTATCATTCAGTGACGCCGAAATTCGGCTAGTTTTAGATTCCATTACCTTATGTGAATTGTCCTCAGCCTCATTGATCAACTTTTCAAAGGTCGATGGAGTATCTAGATCATCGACCCGTGCTATAATACATGCAATCTCTCGCAATGTTAAGTTGCATTTCAACCCTTCGACTATAAGATAATGTGTTAATCGTATTAGATTAATACTTTCTTCGGGCAGCGTAACAGTCTCTCTAAGCACTGCAATTGCTGCATCAATATCTAAAGCAAGCATATATGCTTTTATTTCTGGATGCACTGGATTTTTGACTTGTTGACAATTGAACCAAGTCCAATCAATATCTTCTATATGTAATTTAGTGGGGAAACAATATCCATGATCAATCGGAACCAGAGTATAACCGCCATTTGATTTCATGTACGTTGAATCGTTATCGTAATAATCATCATCAGTACCAAATTCCAAATAATTTTCACTTACATGGTGACTATCATTGCCATTTGAATCTTGGCTAGTTACTGATGTCGAGCGATTACATCGACGATATCCCTCGTTGCCACTTGAATCTTGGCTAGTTACAGACGATGAACGAATAGCTCGACGATAACGATGATCTGATTGAGTATTATCCAATAATACCAATAAGTTTGATGAATTACGGTCACAATTCAAATAACGCATATCTAGTAATGCAATTTTTTGTATTTCAAAGTCACTAAAAATGGATGATGATAAATTTTCATATGAGTCATGCGCTGTTATAAACTTTTGTAAAGAACCACATTTAGGATACATCGGCATTTGTATATGACCACGAGAGTTCGATTTATAATTAAGAGATGAATGCTCAAAATAAACTAGAGTTGTTGGTGGAACTGAGCAGAAATTATCAACATCTAAAATATATGCAGCAACTTCTCTTATGCATCCTTGACCAGGTTTAATATACTTTCTTAATCCTATTTCACCATTACCAGCATGACCTTTGTCATTATACATCATTCCTTGTTCTTCATCTTTTGGCTTATATACGCCTACATAACTACCTGAAACACCACGCATAAAATAAACACCTCCAGTACAATCAAAACAATCAGTTTTTTTAGGCAACTGTTGTCTTTGCAATCCAGATTTAACATTAATTAATAATTCATCACAATTATCATCAATTGGATTATCACCAGCAATTGTCAAAGTGAAGGATGAGTATTTAGAACTATCACTGATGATCGACAATGCAAGACAATGTCCATCAGTATCAATACCTAAATCATGTAATGTAGTTGTATTTTTTAAAGATAATGGGCTACTTGCATGAAATAAGTACAATGATTTAATATTAACATTTAATGTATCACTTAATGTATCCTTAATATTTTTAATTGTATAATACCATTTTACTTGAATAAAGTGGATATTATCTTGGCATTTCAGCTCTTGAATTTCAAGTAAAAATGTGTTATTCATTATCTTCAACTTGTAACTTCAATGCTAGAAGAATATGCGTCAATCACGACTAATATAGAATTCCTGTGAATATTAGCACGTTAAATAACCTACAATAATGCGAATTGACGACCTAGTTTGCACAATCGAGTAAAAGAAAAAGCCGAATTGAAGAAATTCTAATTCTACCGGATAGATTCTTCGATGCGACACGATATCCACCCTTTGACGACAGAATCCACGCGGAAATATGCTTTCTATGGAACTGACAGAAGGAGGGAGGGATACAGCGACCAGGTGCCCGAGAGAACGGGCGAAGATCGTGTTTCCACGCGTCCCGCGCAGAATTCTTTTCTGTTCTTCGCCACTTGGACTTGGGAGTTGAGGGCCGGACAGGGTTTGCCAAATAATAATTTTTCTTTTGACAGACTCTCATCCTTTCCCTCTTCCTTCGATGATGCGGATAATCTCTTCAAGTGTAAAATCTAAAAGGTGAGTAAATGAAAAAGCGATTAATATGGTGCCCGCTGTAGAAGTCTAAAATACGTTTCCACATGTATACACATTGCTCTAATTTTAGCCGCGGTCATCCTTGATGAGGTAGGATTACTGACGGTCTATACTGACTTTGAGCTCTACTGTAGAGTCAGGTGAAGGCCGGAGGCCGCATCATACCTTGCCTGGTGATCTGGCATAACATATATTTCTCCTGACTAGAATGCCCTCGTTGTTGCTCCTATTGGTGCAGTCGCTGCTCCTGTGCGCAGTCACTGCGTTCTATATGAAGGCACCAATAGTTAGAAATGAACGGAAAACGTCACTACAAATGGGTGGTAAAATGTCAAAATTTGGTATATTTTCACCCGCTGTGTATGTTGCTAAAGCTGTATTAGGTGAACAAAAGCTTAATAAATTAAGAGGGAAAGCGATCGCTTTGCATTCTCAAGCAATTACTGAGTGGTGCTTACAATTTGGTGCGTATAACTTACGCTTAAAACTTATTAAGAAAGCTAAAAAAAATGGTGACGAGCTAGGTTTTTTGGTCTAATGCTAGGTTTTTTGGTCTAGTGTAATACAGTATTTGGCACTATGGAATTAATTTGATGCGAAAATAATGTTCTATTTCATATATATATAAATGTAGATACTTTAAATTTTAAAATGTTTCTTTATTTCATGCATATTTCAACATTATAATACATAATACAAATAAATATTTTTAAATTTACTGTTCGTTATCTGAATCAGGATATGCATCCGGAATATTATCTAATGTCATAACTGATTGTACATCAGATGTGATACTATCACCACAAACGATTTTCTTCAATTTAGACTTCGACATTCCTTTCAATAACGACTTCTTATAGTGCTCATCAACTTTACTAGTTTTACCTGTTGGGAATACAACTTTATCGGTTTCGCTGACATAAATTTGGTTTATTTCTGACAGGTATATTTTTAGTTGTTTTTTCATTTCCAAATTTTCGTTATTCATTCCTTCTAATAATTCTCGTTGACTTTTGTTTGCGCCATCAGCACGGGTAACCTCTTCTTCTACTCCAGCTATTCTAGCCTGCAAATCTTCTACTTCTACTTGCAGCTTTAATATTTTCTCTTCTGATATTTTATATGCTTTTTCTATCAAACTGCATTTATTTTTTACAATAGTTGTTTTTGTTTCAATTGATCTAAATTGTTCTCTTAAACCTTTATTTTCTGCTTTCATTTCCTGTAACTTACTTTTTCGTACATTACAATCAAAACGATCGCAATTACACTCTTCAACTTCTCGATGAACTGCGATTTTTTTTGATTTTTTCTTTCTTTTTTCCATTTTGATCGCTGGTACGAATTTAGTTAAAGGTAAAATTCGCTGTATTAAATTTTCTGCATTTTCTTCTCGCAAGCTAGCAGCAAATGATATGTTAGTCATCTCAGGAATGTGTGTGAAATCACTAAATACTGGGTGTGATTCTTCATTTTTATATATAGATCCAGGAGATACACTACGAGTGACAGATCTTGAGACAGATATCTGTGACGGCGATCCCGGATACTCGTCGTCACTTGAATCCATTTCGACGCGAACTTTAAAACCTGTGACGCCACTGGAGCTGTTCTTCCTGGTAGATTGC
>JACCDO010487627.1_pt1 | contig 13033 bp, 26 predicted proteins | sample 7446101 | NCBI WGS metagenome assembly JACCDO01 (sample SAMN15323440, study PRJNA562643) | freshwater metagenome | isolation source: river surface water | place: USA:Blue River Watershed | collected 2017-08-16
CCTGGTAAGAATTGATTTGTGCTAAACGTCGAGGTTTGAGATGCTACAGTCATAGAACTAGATTGTAGTTGTTCTTTATTGCTGAATGTTTCAAACGTACTGATAGCAGGCGCTTGATATTGACTAGCAATGTCTGCTTTTGAAATGCTGTAATCAACAGTAGCAACACCCGGCAACTGAGTGCCATATTGCTGTAAGGTGCCTACTCTCGACTGACTGTTTAGATTACTTAGTGATACTGCGCCTTGCGTACTTGACATTACAGACTGCGTAGTTAGACCACTACCAGTAAATGCGGTTTCAGTCTGTGTTGTTTCTACTCGTGTTGTTTGCTGATAGGTGTTTGTAGATGAACCTGCTGATTGTGTAGATTGAGTAGATTGATATGATTGTGTAGATGCTCTGCCTAAGTTGATACCCATAGATTCAGTAGTGAACTCACTAGTGACTGCTTGTTGCTGAGTAGGTGCGGTCACAGTAGGAATATCTAACCCTAGACTAGTGTTAGATGACTGAGTAGAAGGCATGCTAGTGTATCTAGTAGCGGCAGTGTATGCTGGCATGGTACTAACAGGTGCTACACTCAAACGCTTGAGAGCATCTAAGTAACCGCTACAGTTAGAACGAGCAAGTGGGTTGATTGAACACTCGTCCATAGAGTACTTGAGTCTGAATGAGATAGAGCCTACTTCAGGACCGTAGTATCCCCACCAGTTGCCATTGTAGTCTTGACCAGTAAAGCCAAACTTAGCAGTTGATAACAGTGATGATTCATATGGTGTTGTGAATGTTTTGTTCACGCCGAACCAGCGCCATCCACTAGAGTTCCATGCTAAGTTGTAGTTGTCTTGTACGATTGTCCGATTGTTCTTGTCGTAGATGTTGACATAAGCAGTTAGCCAATCAGTAGATGCATTGTCCCAGTAGTTACCGTTCTTCCAGCTGAAGCCGTATTCATAGCCAGTTACTTGAACACCAGGCAGTGCTCGAGGAATATTGACCGTTTGTGATACGTTTGTGTATTGTACACCAAAGTTCAATTCACTAGCGCCGTTCACAGCGACACCAGGAGCATAAGCACCGTAGTTACCGTTATTCAAATATGGATAGAAGATTGTACTGGTAGAACTTTGCCAACCAGTATTGTAGCTATTAGACCCAGCGCCATACACAGACAAGTCACCAGTATAACTAGTGACTGGCTGAGCATTAGAACTTGAATAGATTATGAATAATAATACCAAGCATAGTGCCGAGGCCAATTTTCTTGTAGGTATCATCATCTTTTACTTCCTCAACTTTAGGAATCTTGTCTGGGTTAGCTTCCCATTGTGCTTTAGCTTGAGCACCGATAACACCATCATAAGGGCATGGTGTGCCTGCTGCCATCATAGCGTCGAACACACGACGGTCTTGACACATTGTAGAGATAGCGGCTACCTTCATACCCATGTCGTATAGAGTCTTACTCAACTTCAAGCGTTCGCAATTCATATCACGAACTGTACCGCCGCTACTTACGCCTAGAATCTGAGTTTGAACAGCGCCACTGGTACCTGTTGTACATAGGTCGTTGTTGCCGCCACTCATCATAGCAGGAGCAACAGCAGTTGGTGGTGGCTGAATCACACGCTGAGTAATATCAGAAGTATTGATATTGCGGTTAGTCATATCACCTGTTTGAACGTTCTGATTCACGTTGTTAGATGTGCTTGTACTGGTATTGACGTTATTATTAGCATTGGTGTTGTTGCTAGTAGTAGCGTTGTTATTGTTGTACGTCATGGTGCCACTGTTGACGTTGTTGTTATTGAACGTCTGAGTGCCACTATTGATGTTAGTGTTTGTGTTGTTAGTAGTAGCCGTACTAGTATTCACGTTGTTATTCGTGTTGGTATTAGTACTTGTACTAGTGTTTAGATTAGTATTGGTGTTGGTATTGGTGTTAGTACTTGTACTTGTGTTTAGGTTAGTATTGTTGTTTGTATTTGTGTTAGTACTTGTACTTGTGTTTAGGTTAGTATTGTTGTTGGTATTCGTATTTGTATTAACGTTCGTATTTGTGTTAGTACTGGTACTGGTGTTCAAGTTAGTATTTGTGTTGGTATTCGTACTCGTGGCCGTGCTAGTAGAAGTGTTGGTATTTGTGTTGGTATTTGTGGTCGTACCAGTGCTGACCACGTTATTATTGATGGTGGATGTACCGCTGTTGATGTTGTTGACCGTACTTGTACTGGTGGAGTTAGTGTCCACGAGACTCTTTGTGTCATAGACAGTTTGCGCTTGGATGCTGCCAAGAGCAGACACCAAAGCGCCTGTTAAGATTAGCTTTTTCATTGTTTCCCCGCTTTTTTATTATTATTATACTATATGAATCGTCACATGGAGGTTTTTCTTTATTTTTTGGACCATGCTCCCACTCTATTCGTATTTAGCACAATGTTCCAAATTTTGATCCAGATCAACTAAATACTAAAAAAGATAATAACAATTTAGGGGGAAAAGGGTGGATCCATTAACGCTATTTGCGTTGGCCAATGGCGCCGTAAATGCGGTCAAGGCTGGCTGTAAGCTCTACAAGGATATCAAGGGCGCCGCTGGGGAAGTGAAAGAAGTTCTCAAGGATCTGGACGACCAATTCAAAAAGCTACACCCACCAGACAAGCCTGCCACCCCTGAACAAAAGAAGCAGTTTATAGAAGAAAAAGAGCGTGTCAAGGAGCTAAACCGCAAGGCTAACGAAGGCACACATACTGACGTATACTCTCAAATCGGCGAAGAGTTGGGCAAGTACTATGACAACTATTACAAGTGTGTTGCTATCTTCGAGGAAGAAGAGAAACGTGCTCATACTGAAGTATACACCGGTGACTCCTCTCTAGGCAAACGTGCTCTACAGCGTGTCTTAATGAAGAAACAGCTAGAGCAGATGGGCAAGGAACTGCGTGAGTTGATGATTTATCAAAGTCCACCTGAACTGGGTGCTCTCTATACGGAAGTTGATGATATGATGAAGGAGATGGGCGCCGAGCAGAAGGTGCTTATTGCCCGTAAGATGGCTAACGAGGACCGTGAGCGTGAGCGCCGTAAGAAGCGCCTTCAACGACTATATGTAGAAATTACTATCGGCGTATGCGGCATCTTCTTGGCAGCAACTGTAGGCTTAGCTATGGTCTGGGTAGTACACGACCGTATCGAGAAGTACCCACACCTGGGCACAGGCTGGATACCTAAAACAGAACAACAACGTAGACAAGATGCTCTACCAAAGGAATGGATAGGCAGATGACAACCGATGAATTGATATACTGGCTCAATAGGCTAGAGGATCGTGGATTTTTTAGAGCGTGTTTAATAATCATACTTTGCTTGGGAGCTATTTTCGGCTTTTCAATGCTGGCGCTATGGTTCTTGTTTAGACATCATTGATTGATAAATATAATATAACCATTAACTTGAAGGATATTAACAATGGCACTAACAGATCAAATCTTAGGATTAATCAACAAACAACCAAAAGACCCTAATGCTACTCCAGCCCCAAAAGGCAGTCGTAGTGAGCGTGAAGCGGCTCTAAAAGACAAAGCAGGTATGGTCATCTCCATCTTTGCTCTACTCCTAGCGGTCAATAGCTGGTACGGTGGCAAGCTATCTAGCACAGTCTTAAACAACACTCTAGGCGCTAATAACGCTTGGGCACAGTATCAGGCTAAAGCAGGTCGTGGCGTCAGTTATGAAATCGCCTCTAAGACTACTAGCGATCCTAAACTAAAGGCTGAGTTTCAAGCAGAGAAAGAGCGTATGGATGGCGACAAGAAAGAAATCGCTGAACGTGCTCGTGCTATGGAAGCTACCCGTGAAGAAGCTAAGAAGTCATCACCATGGATTGGCTATGCCTCTACCGCGTATCAGTTGGCTATCGTAGTCCTATCAGCAAGTATCTTGGCTGTTAGTATGGCAATGTTCTGGGGCAGTTTTGCTGTTGCCGGCGTTGGTATACTACTAAGTCTAAACGGTATCTACTTGTGGTTCTAAACACTAGATGATCCAAAAGGGCACCTTAGGGTGCCTTTTTTATTGTTCCTTGTCAACGCTTTTGTGGGCTGTGGCGTTGTATATGTATAGGAGGCAAATATGCCAACAGTACAACCAAAATCATGTGAAGCTGACGATAAGCCAGGTAAGAATGAAGTGGAATATCATTCCAGAGTGTGGATGTTCCACAAGGAATGTCCAGATTGTGATACCAAACGTAGCGCACCTTGTCAGAATTGTTCATCCAAATAAGTTGACTTCCTAGTTATTCTCTGTCATAATAAAATCATCACTATGCTTAGTGATAAATAAATTTGAGGATGGTCCTCAAACCTACAGACTTTAACTTATGCTCTTAGTCTGTGAGCAGTAAAAGGAAAATATGATGTATCAATCAAAGCTCGTGGCGAGCCTAAAAGCCAATGGCCGCATTCTACGTGAATTCAAAGACACTGTTTATATTCCATTCGGAAGCGAATACAGTATTCTACTCAAGAACCTAAACACAACCAGAGCAATAGTCAACGTCTACATCGACGGCACCAATATTGTTGAAGGTGGCTTAGTTCTTAACGCTGGACAAGAAGTCGATCTAGAACGTTCAATCATCAACGGCAATCTATCAGCAGGCAACAAACTCAAGTTCATCGAGCGCACTAGTGCTATCGAGAATGGCCCACGTGGTGTCAAACTAGAAGACGGTCTAATCCGTATTGAGTTTCAGTTTGAAGCTCCACGTCCTGTTATCAATGTTAATGATTGGTGGAAGAACAGTATCGTTGGTCAAGGCACTGGTGTACCTCGTGATATCTTCTATGCTACTAACGGCACCTCTGCTAGTGGTGTGAGTGGTAGCACAGGCACTGACCGTTTCACACTAACAGCAAGCGGCAGTATTAGTCAGATGAATGTCAATGGTGTTCTACGTGGTGTTGACTATTCTAATGGTGAAGCTACTAAAGCGGCGGCCGCTAGTGCTATCAATAACGTAGTGCCTCAGAGTGCTACTCACGATGGTATGGCTACTATGGATTGGATGCCCGCTAACGATGTGGGTATCACTGTACCAGGTAGTAAGAGTGAGCAGAAGTTCGTCACTACTACAATGGGTGCGCTTGATCCAGAAAAACACACAATCGTGTTGAAGATTCTAGGTGAGACTCCTGACAACCGGCCAGTGACCGAAGCAGTCACAGTTAAGAAGAAACCAAAATGTGTCACGTGTGGTAAACAGAATAAGGCCACTGCTAAGTTCTGTTCCGAGTGTGGGACCGCGTTAGAAATCTTTGCTTAACAACTAAGGGACCTCAGGGTCCCTTATAAGTTTTAACTATCGCCGTCATTAAAATATATTAGCGAAAAACTATCAAAAATCGTTGACTAATAGAGTAAATAAATGTACAATAGAAACATAGAACAAAAGGTTCTAGACAATTTTCATTTTACATTAAGGAGAAAAATATGAAAACAGTAGGCGATAAGTTAGAAAAATTTGCAATCACTGGTGTAAAGCCAGGTCAACCAGAAGATGCTTTCTTCACTATCACTGATGAAAGTTATGCTGGTAAGTGGAAAGTCATTGTGTATTACCCAAAGGACTTTACATTCGTGTGTCCAACTGAAATCGTAGCATACGATAAGTTAGCAGGTGACTTTGCTGACCGTGATGCTGTTCTACTAACAGGTAGTACTGACAACGAGTTCTGTAAAGTAGCGTGGCAAAAAGCACACCCTGATCTACAGAAGATTACTCACACTCAATTCGCTGATACACAGCGTGGTGAGTTGTCACTAATCGAACAGCTAGGTGTATTCTATGCTCCAGCTGGCGCGGCTCTACGTGCTACATTCATTGTTGACCCTAACAATGAGATTCAACACGTTACTGTCAACAACCTAAACGTTGGTCGTTCACCAGAAGAAACCTTACGAGTACTAGATGCTCTACAGACTGGCGAACTATGTGCTTGTAACCGTACAGTAGGCGGGGAGACTCTATAATATGGCATTCAACGACACTATCAAAGGTGCGTTGCCAGAATACGCAAAGGACACCAAGTTAAACTTGGACGCTGTCCTCTTGCGTAGCACACTTGACCCGGATGTTGCTATGGGTTGTGCTGTGGCTGCTCTAGCCGCAACAGGCAACGGCAAAGTTCTAAGCATCATGTTAGCAGATGCGCCTGTACACGCAGAGTCGGCAATGACAGCCGCAAGTATCATGGCACAAAACAACGTATGGTACCCATATGTTGAAATGGCAGATGACGAACAGCTAAAAGGATTGCCAGCACAGTTACGTATGAACGCTATTGCGTCACATGGCGGAACTACAAAGGCAAACTTTGAAGCGTTTAGTCTTGCCGCATCTATCGTAGGCAAATGTCACTTCTGTGTCAAGGCACATTACGATACACTCAAGAAGGAAGGCTACACTGTTGAGCAACTTCGTGACATTGGTCGTATTGCGGCAGTAATGAATAGTGTTGCGAAGGTTCTGAATAGCTAAGATATTTTCTGAGCACTGCTATCTGAACTAAGTAAGGGATGATAGCAGAATTATTCTTATATGGGTTCATAACAGCGTTTGGTTGGTGGTCAGCCAATCACTATGTTATTGAACCCTATTTTCCGCCTCCGATTGAGCGCAAGGTAGATGACCGGAAATGATGTCTTGGGTATCTACATTCGCAGCCATCTTCCTACTTGATATTGTCTATACCTATTACCTACGTTGTGTAGCAAACAATCAAGTGATGGGCGCTAGTCTGTGGAGTGTTGCTTGTTATATGTTAGGTAGTTACGCTGTTATCGAATACACATCGAACAATCTACTAATGATTCCCGCTATGCTTGGGGCGTTCTGTGGCACCTATGCTGGTATGAAACTCAAGACTACAAATGAATCTAACTGATATCACCACCAAGGGCTATATTGTTTTGCGCAACTTCTTAGATGAAGGCGATGTAGATCGCTTGATTGGCGGTTATAAACAGTCGATAGATAATAGAGGCTCTAATAAAAACTATGGTGTAGTGTCTAGTAAAATAGATCATAGTCTAGAAGATAAAATACATCCGTTGCTTTCAAGCATAAGAGAAGTTAGCGACCTGACTGTTGATATGTGCTACAAAGGAGGCATGTACTTTCGTTCAGAAAGTATTGACTTCAAATGGCATCAAGACCACGAAACTTACTATCTAACTCAACAAGCAACGAACGCAATAAATTTATGGATACCGCTAATCAAACCCGATAGAAATAATACAGGACTGTCGATAGTTCCATTTGATAAGTTAGGCACTAGTCTAAAACATTTCTTGGGTTTTGGAGCAAGAAATATTACCATCAACGATTCTGGTATTATCGTAGAGGATTGTGAGAATGGTGACAACTTTGAACTAAGTTGTGATATTGAATCACTAGCAGTTAGTCCTGAAATTGGACCTCGTGATGTTCTTGTCATGAGAGGTGATACCTTACACAGAACACAAGATACCATGAATGATCGGTTAGCTATGTCTATCAGATGCTTTGATAGTCGTGGTGTTATTAGTAGAGACAAATTCTACAGTGGATGTCAGCATAAGCATACAATGATAAGCAACAATCCCAGACTGTATCAATCACTAATTGACAAATTCACTCTGACTGATTCAGTACTTGTTGGTGATATCTTACCGCATCATAAGTTCATTAGTAAACTCTAGGAGTAAGTTACCTTGTGGTCGATACTTGCCCTTCAACCAACTGTAACTATCATACCAAAATTGTTCACTCTCAGGATGACAGCCGATCAAGCCTATTCTGTCCTGAAATATAGCCATTGAATCGCCGTTAGCGTATCTGGCGACTGTCTCATAGTTGCCTGGACCGACTAGGGCACAACCATCATAGAAGAACATCCTGTCTTTGATTCCACGCCATTCGATATCAATGTTCTTGGCGTGTGGTCGGCGGGTATCGGTACCAGGTTGTTTTATATATTGGACAGCGTCTACGCCACTGAGTATGTTGAAGTAGTGACTGCCTGCCCAGTAAGCGCCCATACAGATGCCTAAGTACCTGCCACCACGCATTAGGAAGCTCTCCACTGCGTTTTTATTAGACTTTAGTAGGGTGCCAAAGCTATCGCTGTCTCCGATGCCTCCAGGGAAGGCCACGATATCCACATCATCAAAGAATCCGTCTTCCATTTCGTTCTTTGAGAACAGTCTGAAGTCATAATGATCAGACAATGCCTTAATCATCCCGTTCGCACATTGAACCGAGCACTTTGGGTCATAGATGAATAAGGCTATCTTTGGTTTCACGTGGGTATTTAGTTGTCCAAAAAAGTTGCCTTGAGACACTTTAAGATATATAATAGTGACATGCGCTAGATTCTCAATGGCTGAGTAGGCGATTCTAAACCGCTGTTTGTGTGGGTTCGATTCCCACCTAGCGCACCATTTAACTTAAAGGAAATTAAAATGTCAATGTAGATCCAATATCAATGTAAAGAACTAGTGTTTCACTTCAACAAGAAACATCTAGAAGACCCATCAATCCCTATGTGGGTAATCAAGACACACGGAGTAACCTTCTACGTCAATCACGTATCAGCGGACATTCCATGGTCAACAAAAGAAACGCCTGACAATACGCATACTAAGGGAAGTATCAAGTTCAAGCGATGTAAACTGATTCTCGACCCAGAGAATAACGCAACAGTTACAAGTCTCAGTCTATTAGACAAAACCCTACCATCACCTAAAGGTAAGCATACACGATTGCTTATGAGAGAAGGCTCGACCTTGTTAGAAGCCTTACGAAACGGTGAGTTCAAACACACTGAGTTCAAGGAAGTTGTTGGTGCTTGTCACACTGAGTTTGTTATCTGTGATATGACTGATGAACTTGAGGTCACCGTTGCTCTACTCAAGTACAGCGGCGGATATCGTATCCTTTCTCCTAACGAACACTACTATCAAGTGTACGATACTAAGCAGTCATGGATAGATGCGATTTTTGATGACGATGAGGATGACGACTAAATAAACTCATTAAGGAGAATATTATATGGATATGGATCAAGCAGCCGTCTTTTTGGCAGGCAGTATTTTAACAGCAATGGGTATGATTGTGTTTGTGATTGCTATGGTAGTCATCAACAACATCATTCACAAATACTGGAAGCCACTAGGTTGGTTCAAATGGAGCGAAAGTATGTTCGGCCCAGTACACTATGTTGAACAAGAAAAAGTACCTCCAAGTCTAGAGCCAGAAGATACAAAGAAGAAGCGTTAACGCTTTCGAGCGGGAGTGTCGGGCTTAGACCACTCCCACTCCATAATGTACATAGTCTCAAGCGTGTCATTTCTAAATTCTATTTCGATACCCTTGAGACCACCTGTAAACTCCCAATCACGACCGCGTTCGCCGTGAGCACGAAGCCACTTCAATACAGTAACGTTATCTGTTGCCCTAAACTTTCTTGTTCTCATAACCACCTCAATGCGAATAAGGTGTTGTCAATGTCGTTAGTAAATGCTACTACGATATAGTCACCGCCGTTCAGTTCATCTATTTGCCACTCGCCATCTCTTCGCCACTCGTCGTCTTTCTTTGACATTCTGTGCCAGTCTAATCGATAGTGACCTGTTAGATTTGCTTCACACCATTTGTCTAATACGTAAACTCCATCAACGCCTATGTCCCAGAAATACACTTCGTGCTTGTGGTTCGTAATCACGTGATACGACTTGTAGCCATGATAGAATGATGGTAGTGTACTAGCACTCCATCTAATACGTTTGTCGAAGTTTCTATTGTACTCTTTCCAACTGTCGCACAGGTGTTTAGCGAGAAAACGCCGAGACTTGTACAAGCGCCACGCGGCTCTAATTCTTCCCAGTAACATCATACTTCAATCTGAACCAAGGTGCCCATTCTTCTGAGTAGAATGTGTACTCGCAGTAACCGCTACGTTGACGCAACCAGTCCATCTCATCAGTTTCAGGTCTGTGCCACTTGAAGTCAAAGTCAGTACCTTGAACAAGTCCCTGATCTCTAAGGTCATAGATGACTGTTAACGCATCATTAACATTATCATAGTCTATCAGTACTGTATCTATCATGCCCACATCAATCTAAAAAGGGTTGCGTCTGCGTCTTGCTCAAACAACCAGAACTGACCAGTGCCTATCCAACCACTACCAATATTAGCATCGACCCACTCATATAAGATTTCATTGACGGCGCTTTCGACTGAAATTGACACTTCCTGCCATCCTTGTTCTCTGCGTTTATAATACGTTTCCCAGAATTCTGGCGCATAATACAAGCCATCGTATCTCATGCCCACCTCAAAATGAATAAGGTTAAATCACTTTCGTTTTTGAATCGATACACGCTACGAGAAAAGTGGTGCTCGACTGCCCATATTTCTCGCTTGAGTGTATCTTTACACCATTTGTGTGCGTCAATAGTTCTATCGTCAAATCTTATCCAGTTATCGTCATCTTCTCGTCTTGTGAGTTCTATTGTGTGAATAAGTGTGGCTTGTCTTCTGTTTTCTCGTCTGCGTTGTTTACTGTTCATAGCCATCTCAACATGAATAGGAGTAGTTGCTCTTCCGTTTCAAAAATAAATTCATAACCTTCCTTGTGTCCTCGCCAGAAACATGCCCAACTGCCGTTACGTTCAATCGCTGACCATCTCTCACCAAATGTTTCTTCACACCATTGAGTGATTTCTACTCCCATTCGCTTAGTATAGTAAACAGAGTGATTGAGGTCTCGCCTTATGCCCATTGTAAAATGAATAAGGTTAGCGTGTCGTCATCAGGAATGTTTACAGTCATGCCTAATACCTCACTGCGATTGTCTCGGCACCATGCCACGAGGTCCTCGTAGCGGCCGGCCCAGTAATTGATATCAGATAGAAGAATGAGATGATCAAAACTATCTTCATAGTCGTTTTCCGTTACAATAAATCTTTTCTTATTCCAATTGTCCATCACAATCGACATACTAGCCCCAACGTAACTCAAAGTGTGTTACGTCACGCTCGTCGTCGAATTCAAACTCATACACGCCAGCACTGTAGCCAGCTTGCTCTTGTACGGTTACTAAGTCCCAGGGACCGACGCAGAATTCACCGCACCAGTCTAAGACTTCATCTAGACCACCATACTTGACAAAGATAGTGACCTTATGGTCAGACTTGATTGCCAATTTGGGTTACCTCAACGCCGCTGGTTTGGAGAAATTTAACTCCATAATCATCACGATATTGAGTGCCATAATACACACGGCGAATACCTGACTGAAGGATAAGTTTGGCACAGTCGATACAAGGTGCGTGAGTGATAAAAATATCAGCGTTAAGACCGCTGTTACTACTCTTAGCCAATTTACTAACCGCGTTGCTTTCTGCATGGAGTACCTCCGGTTTTGTTTTTAGAGCCTTGACGAACTTCTCGTCCATCTCTACTGTGATTTCATCTTCACAGTTGTTGTCCCAGCCACTGGGCATACCATTGTAACCATAGCTGATGACGGTATCATCTTTAACGATGACTGCGCCTACTTGAAGGCGTCTAGCATGACTGAGTTTCGCTAAGCGTAGTGCCCAGTCCATGTAAAGGTCGATGAATTTTTGTTTCATGTCAATCCGTAGTTATCTCTTATCCATCGTTCCGAAATATTTTTATCTTTGAAGTAGTAGAGTGAAGTTGGCGCTAATATTCCAAAGTGATCACAGAACGCTTCGCCGTACCTTTTGTTTTGTAAGATTGCTAGTGTCCAGTGTACTTCTTTGAACTCGTCATACTCCTCTTGAGTAATCACATTCATTTTTCTGCTAAGTTCGGCAGATGTAAGTATGTTCACCATTTGATCAAACATTATAGAGACTCTTTGATTACACCATCAATCACATATAGTTTTTGTTTTTCTGGTGTAATGATACAGCAGTCTTTTTTGTTCTTTGCTAGAAAGTTTTGAACCGCTTCCTGTCTAGATGTTCCTTGACACAAGAACTCACCTTTGTGAGTATAGAAGTAGTGTGAGCCATTCTCAATATGCTCGTCTATGATTTCAAACTTTAACTTGCGCAGGGCGTCATCAATCATAGCATCTGCCTTAGCATCGTCTTTAGGATCTAGTTGCTCAAGTTGAGTTTGTAGTTTGTACATTTCTTCAATTTCTTCATCGGTCAACAAGTCCATCATACGACGAATCATCTTGTTCTCAGCGTAACGCATACCAGCATAGAATACGATTGCGTAGCCTACGATCATTGCTAAGGTGTCCCACATTGTCCATTCAGTCATGTTCAATCCTTGAAAATATTAGACCACTGCTTGAGTTTTGCGATCTTGTTATCAGCGTGTGCTGTGATTTCATTAGGATTAACAATACCAAAGTCGATACACAAATCGATCATTGCTTGTAAGTCGCCTAGTTCTTCTTCTAAGTGTTCACGATTAGTCTTAGGTTTGCCTGGCTTAACGTTGTCGAGACCAAAGCGACTAATCTTGCTTACCGCTACAACAACTTCGGCACATTCTTCTTGTAGAATGTCCATGATTTCTTTTGATTTGTTATCCATGTTTCTCTCTAAAAAGTAAAAAGGTCAGTATGATTATACATCACACTGACCCTTGTAGTCAACCTAAATGGTTGATTTAGGCAACGATACCCATTGCTAGGGCGCGGTAGCCTGCGGCAACAACATGGCGTGGTGCCTTACCTGTGCGATACACAGTGATCTTTGTGCCGTCTGCTTTAGTAGCAGTGTTAGCAAAGACTGGGATACCGTCGGTCAAACGGATATCAGAGATGGTCGCTGTTGGGTTAGCGATTTTGAAACGAGCCTTGATTTGACCCGCAGTGAAGTCTTGACCAGCCAATAGGGCTTGGATTAGACGTTGCTTTTTGCTTGCTTTTTGCATTTTAGTTTCCTTTAAGTTAAGTATGCTCTTTCGAACATATAATTATTGTAGCACTAACG
>JACCDO010617445.1_pt1 | contig 13031 bp, 12 predicted proteins | sample 7446101 | NCBI WGS metagenome assembly JACCDO01 (sample SAMN15323440, study PRJNA562643) | freshwater metagenome | isolation source: river surface water | place: USA:Blue River Watershed | collected 2017-08-16
CGCCCAACTCGGAAGACCTCGTCGGAGCCACGCGCGACGCGCTGCAGAAGGCCTACGGGATCTCGGTGCTGCAGATGGACGAGAAGTGGACCGAGTGGGTCAAGGCGACGTACCCGTCGCAGTGACGCATCGACAGCAACCGAGACTTGGTCAGCTCGGGTCCCAGAGGATGAACTGGTAGACCGGCAGCAGCGCGAGCAGCGAGCTCTTGACCCACGCCTCCGCTTCTTCGCCCATCGCGAGCGCGTCTTCCTTGGGCAAGAGGCGCTGGATGTGCAGCCAGTGGTTGCCCGGCGTGTAGAGCGCGAGCGTCTCCTTCATTGGCAGCGGCTGCGCCTGCGAGCACCAGTTGCTCTTCTTCCAGTCGTGCACGCGCAAGTCGAAGCCTGGCGGCAACGCGCGTAGCCGCGCGCAGAAGTCCTTGAGCGCGTCGTCATCCTTCGCGCACTTCTTGCGAAGGTTCTCGCCGTCCCACCACGCTTGCGGATGGATTCGCAGCGCAGCCTCCACCACTTGGTCGTCGAGGCATACTTCGAGCACGGTCTGGATGTAGTGCGTCTCCGCGTCCTTGCCGAGCGCCTCGCCAAAGAACGCGCCGAGCTTCTTGCGCTCCTTCGCGCCGCGGCACAAGTAGGCCCGCTGCTCGCGCACGCGGTAGGCGTTGAACGTGTACGGATGGTGCAGGCCCGCCTGCGCGCTCAACTCGACGCCGAGCGTCTTCGCCTCTTTCTGAACGGCGTCGGCCATGCCCTTGAGCTTGCGGCGCACGGACAAGCGCAGCGCGTTGTACTCAGGGTCGTCCTGGCGGTGCTTTTCGTAGGCCTTGAAGTCGCGTTCGAGGAAGGCTTCGGTCATCCGAACAGACTAGCAGTCCGCGCATGGAGAGCAGCAGTGCTTGATGGACCGGGCTCACGCCGTACCGTGCAGCCGCGATGCGACTCCTCCTGCTCGGCTTCGTTCTGGCCCTCGCGAGCTGCGGCTCGTTCCCGACGCCCAACGATCCGCGCGTGCACCTCTCGCCCTACTTCGCGAAGTATCGACTGCGCGGCGACGTGGCGATGCAGAACGATCCCGGCACGGGACCGGAGAACAACGCATCGCAGTCGCTCGACTCGCTAGGCCAAGGCCACCACGGCGATGACGTCGGCCTGCGCGCGGACATCGGCGATGGGTTCTCGGGCATCCGCATCGAGTACTACCGACTCGACCTCGGCCCCTCGGGAAGCGGCACGCTGTCCGACGAACTCGGCGCGCTTCAGACCGGCGACGTCGCTGCGGCGGAGCCACGTATGGACGAGTGGCGACTCGGCTGGTCGCAATCGGTGCTCGACGGCCAACTCGCGTGGCGCGGCGACCCAATCCGCATCCAGGGCGCAGCTGGCGCGACGTGGGCCAATCGCGATATGGAACTCGACATCCGCACCACCGACGGGCTGCGGAGCCAGAACTTCGACATCGGCGGCGATGCGTTCTATGGCACGGCGCTCATGCGCGCGACGATGCGCCAAGTCTCGATCGACGTGAGCTACTCGCTGTGCCCGTGGCTGCAGAGCGGCGACTGGGACGGACTCGCGCACGACTTCGAGACGCGCCTTTGCTACGCAGTGCCGTTCCAGGACGTGACGCTGTTCGCGGGCTATCGCTGGTCGACGTTCCAAGGCGAAGGGACACGCGGCGGCCTTCGCCATGAAGCGGACTTCGTGCTCGACGGATTCCAACTCGGCGTGACCGTCACGTTCTGAACGCGACGAACTCCGCGCGCGATCAGCCGCGATAGGGGTCTGCGGCGACGGGTGCGAGCGCTGCCGAATCCACCGAGTGACTCGTTCCTGGGCGCGCGAACACGAGTTGCGCGAGGCCGAGATAGCGCTCGGCGAAGCCGCCTTCGCAGTAGGCGAGATACCACTCCCACGTGCGCAAGAACTGATCGTCGTAGCCCGCGGCAAGAATGGCTGCGCGGTTCTGCAGCAGCAGTTCGCGCCACTGGCGCAACGTCTCCGCGTAGTGCCGCGAGAAGTCTTCCATGTGCACGAGGCGGAAGTCCGAGCCCTCCGTCGCCGCATCGACGAGCGCCGTGACGGACGGGATGAAGCTGCCCGGGAACACGTAGCGCTTGATGAAGTCGACGTGCTTGAGCGCCGACTTGTATTGCTGGTCTTGGATCGTGATCGCCTGCATCGCCATCACGCCGCCCGGTCGCAGAAGTTCGGCGCAGCGACCGAAGAAGCCGGGAAGGAACTGATGCCCCACGGCCTCGACCATCTCGCAGTTGACGAGCTTGTCGAACTGACCCTGCAGCGCGCGATAGTCCTGCTCGACGAGTTGGATGCGATCGCTGAGCCCCGCGCGATCAAATCGCTCGCGCGCGAGATCGAACTGCCGACGGCTGATCGTCGTCGTGGTCACGTTGGCCGAGAACTCGCCCGCGGCGCACATCGCCATGCTGCCCCAGCCGGTTCCGATCTCGAGCAAGCGGTCCTTCGACGACAGGCCGAGCTTCTGGCACAAGCGACGCAGCTTGTTGCCTTGCGACTTCTGCAGGCTTGCTACGCCAGCGCCAACGTCCTCCGGCGCGAAGACCGCCGACGAGTAGGTCATGCTCGGATCGAGGAACATCGAGAAGAAGTCGTTCCCGAGGTCGTAGTGCGCCGCGATGTTCTTCTTCGATCCCGAGATCGAGTTGGGCCGCAGCGCGTGCCAGACCTTGAGCAGCGGCGCGAACAGCGAGCCAATGCCGCTTTCGCATGCGTCCAGCACATGGCGATCGCGCAGCATGATGCGCACAACGCGCGCCGGATCGTCGCTGCGCCAGTGCCCCGCCGAGAAGCTCTCGCCCGCGCCGAGCGCGCCGCCGAGCGCCACTGCATTCCAGAAGCGACCATCGCGCACTTCGATGCGCGCGCAGCCGAGCGCGCCGTCTGCGGCGCCGCACACGACTTCGCCGCCGCTGCCGTTGCCAGAGAACGCGAGCGCGCCGTTCTTCAGGCCCTTCAGCCGATCCACCACGCGATCGCGCAACAACCGCTGCATGAAGGGGAGACGCGCAACCGTGGTCGCCGCGTCGGAGAGAATCGTCGTCGTCATGCTGCCGCCTTCTGCTTGTCGGGATGCGTATAGAACGTGGCGCCCTTCCACCAGAGCTTCAGGGCGTTCCAGTGGATTGCGAAGATGACCTTGGCCGTGGTCCACGGATGCCGCAGCCACAGTCGCCGCAGGTTGGGGCCATCGAGCGGCGCGCGCTGCATCGACAGCGACGCCTCAAACACGACGGCGCCATCCTGTCGGTTCTGCATGTGCACGGTCAGTTGCTCGCCTGGCGACGAGAACCGCCACTCGTAGCGCTGTCCCATCGGCTGGAACGGGCTCACGTGGAAGCGCTTCTCCATCGAAGCGGTCGCTGTCTCGCCGCCTGCGTCGCACGGCGTCCAATAGCAGTGCCTCTCGCCCCACGGCGTGTTCGTGATCTGCGAGAGCACGCCATGCAGACGGCCATCTTCTCGATAGCAGTAGTAGAACGTGACCGGGTTGAACACGTAGCCAAACGTGCGCAGGTTGGTCCACATGCGGATCGACCCGCGAGGACGATCGCCGCACAGGCGCTGCACTTCGTCGCGCACCGCGTCGCGAAGATCGACCATCGCGTCGCCGAGGTAATCCGCGCGCCGATAGCGAATCGGCTTCCACCACTTCGACGCAAGCGCGCCATCGTGCTGCGTCAACGCTGCGATCTCGTCGAGGTCGAGACAGAACGCAAAGAACCCGTAGCCAAAGCCATGGCCCACGCGATCGTGCCGCTGGTGATGCACGCGCCCTTCGTAGAGGCAACTCGTGATCGCAGCGGCCGTCATCTGCTGGAACCGCTCGCGTTGCTGCCCAGGTCGTCGAGCGACAGCCCGAAGTCCTTGCACACGGACAGCGCGCTCTGCACGCCGTCTTCGTGGAAGCCGTTGCCACACCACGCGCCGCAGAACCACACGCGCGAACGGCCCTGGATCTGCGGCAGACGCGCCTGCGCGTCGACGGCCTTGCGATCGAAGATCGGGTGGTCGTAGACGAAGCGGCGAAGGACCTTCTTCTCGTCGATCTGCGCGCTCTGGTTGAGCGTCACCACATACGTGGTCTTGCTGCCCTCGAAGCCCTGCAAGTGATTCATGCAGTAGCTGACGGCGACCGTGTCCTGCGCGCGTTGCGGAATGCGGTAGTTCCATGCGGCCCACGCCAACTTGCGATCCGGAAGCAAGCGCTCGTCAGTGTGCAACACGACGTCGTTCTTCTGGTAGCGCACCGCGCTGAGCACGGAGCGCTCCGCATCGTTCGCGTCGGCGAGAATGCGTATCGACTGGTCGCTGTGCGTCGCCATCACGACTGCATCAAACTCACCAACGGGTTGCCCCGCTGCGCTCACGCGCACGCCGCTCTGCGTGCGTTCGACGCGCTCCACCTTGGCGTTGAGCAACACGCGATCGGCAAACGGACTCGACAACGGCTTCAGGTAGCTGCGCGATCCGCCTTGCACGGTGCGCCACTGCGGACGGCCGTCCACCTGCAGCATCCCGTGGTTCATGAAGAACTGGATCAAGAAGCGCGCGGGCATCGCCAGGATCGACTGCGGCTCCGCCGACCAGATCGCCGCCGCCATCGGGACGAGGTAGTGATCGATGAATGCGCGGCCGTAGCGGCCCTTCTCCAACACTTCGCCGAGGCTCGGGTCCGAGGTTCCAGCAAGCAGTGGCGGAGCCTCGCGATGGAAGCGCAGGATGTCGCGCACCATGCCCCAGAACGATGGCCGCAGCAGGTTCTTCCGCTGCGCGAACAACTGGTTGATGGTGCTGCCGCAATACTCGAGCTTCGTGCGCTCGCAGTGCACCGAGAAGCTCATCGTCGTCTCGCGGCTCGCGACGCCGATGTGCTTCAGCACGCGAACAAGACCCGGATAGTTCTTGTCGTTGAAGACGATGAAGCCCGTGTCGACCGCGCGCGTTTCGCCGCCGACTTCGACGTCCACCGTGTGCGTGTGCCCGCCGATGCGCGAGTCCGCTTCGTAAACGGTCACATCGTGCTGGCTGCACAACAAGCGCGCGGCCAACAGGCCGCTGATGCCAGTGCCGACGATCGCGATGCGGCGCCGACCGTGGCCAATCCACTCAGCGGCGCGCGTCATGCGCTCCTAGCCCCTGCGACGCGAGCGCGCGCGGGCAAGGGGCGCAGCTTCACGAGACCAACGCGCTCCATCGTCCACAGGATGTAGAACGACAGGTCGAACTGCCACCAACGGAAGCCCTGACGCACGGAGCCTGGGCAGTAGTGATGGTTGTTGTGCCAGCCCTCGCCGAACGTGAGCAACGCGAGCCATGGAAGGTTGCGGCTCTGGTCCCTGGTCTGCCACGGCCGCGCGCCAAACAAATGGCACACGCTGTTGACCATCGACGTGACGTGGAACACGAGAGTCGTCGACACGCAGAAGCCCCACACGACGAGTTGCCAACCGCTCGTTTCGAGCGATGGCGCATTCACCGCGAGGATCTCCCCGAGCACGTAGAGCGCCGCGAGCAACGACAGTGGAGCAGCGACATCGAAGCGATCGAGCCAGCGCAACTCCGCGCGATCGCGCAAGTCCGGCAACTGCTCAAGGTCCGTGCGGAAGTTGCGACGCGTGGTGAACCAACCGACGTGGCTCCACCAGAAGCGGCCGTTGAGCGGCGAATGCGAATCGCCTTCTTGGTCCGAGTGGCGATGGTGCCTGCGGTGATGCGCGGCCCACCACAGCGGCCCGCGCTGTGCAGCGGCAGCAGCGGTCCACGCGCCCACGAACACAAGCCAACGCGGCGCGTCGTAGCTGCGGTGCGACAAGTAGCGGTGGTAGACCGCGGTGATCGCGAACATGCGAAGCCCGTAGAGGACGACGCACACTGCCGCTGCAAACCAGCTCACGCCGGTCCAGATCGCTCCAAGGCAACCGAGGTGCAGCAGGAAGAACGGCACGAGGCGCGGCCATTCGATCGCATCTTCGTCCCCGCCCTTCACCGGCAACCGATCGCGGAGGTCGTTGTCCACGAGAGCCCACAGCGGAGTCAGCACGCTGGGCTTCTGGATTGCGGACCGGGGATTCACGGCGCCCCCTTCGATGCTGCATGTCGCCCGGATGCACAACGGCCCACGATCGCTGTGTGCGCGATTGCATCCGCCAAGCACGCAGCTACGAAAGCGCGCCCGTGCTTGCCGTGCCCCACAACGCTCTCTCGCCGTTTCCGGCCGATGGTGCGTTTCCCGCGGCCGACTACCTCTACAGCCTCGCTGCGGCCACCGCGGTGATGATCGTGTTGTGGCTGCGCCAGTTGCGCACGAAGGACGCCACGAGCGTGGACGTGGGCTGGGCCGCAACGATCGGCGCGCTTGCGGTGGGAGCTGCCATTCTCGGCTCGGGCAGTGCGCTGTCGCGCAGCCTCGCCGCCGTGGTGGCTCTCGTGTGGAGCGGTCGTCTGTCGCTTCATATCCTGCTCGATCGAGTGCTGCGGCATCGCGGCGAAGACGGCCGATACGCGGCGCTCCGCGAACGGATGGGCCCGCGCGCGGCGACGCTCTTCGTCTTCATCTACTTGCTGCAAGGCCTCTTGGCCTTCCTGTTCGCCACGCCGTTCGTGACGCTGGCCCAACATGATGCCGCCTCGCTCACCCCGATCCAGGCTGCTGGGCTTGCGATCTTCGCGATTGGCCTCGCGCTCGAGTCTTGGTCGGACCGGAGACTCGCTGCGCACCGACGCGATCCAGCCAATAAGGGCAAGACCTGCCGCAGCGGCCCGTGGCGTTACAGCCGCCACCCCAACTACTTCGGTGAGTGGCTGTTGTGGTGCGGCATCGGCGCGATCTGCAGCCCTGGCGCGCACGGTTGGATCTCGTGGATCGCGCCCGCCTCGATGTACTTCTTGATCCGCTTCGTGAGCGGAGTGCCGTGGGCCGAGCAGCAATCGCTGCGCAGCCGCGGCGACGACTACCGCGCCTACCAGCGCGAGACGAACTGCTTCTTCCCATGGCGCCCGCGCGTCTCTGCGACGGCGAAAGGAACCCATTGAGCCTGTCCGAGAACTTGCTGGAGCGCGGCCTCCTTCCTGACTTCCTGATCCGATTCGGCATCCGCCGCTTGTTGCGGGATCGCCTGCGTCAAGAGCAAGTCCTCGACCCCGAGCAAGTGCAGGCGCGCTTGATGGCGCACATCGCTGCGTGCGACGCGGCGCCGATCGCTGAGGAGACCAAGGCTGCGAACGAACAGCACTACGAGGTGCCCGCGGCGTTCTACGAGAAGACGCTCGGCCCCAACCGCAAGTACAGCTCCGGCCTCTGGGGCCCCGGCGCGGACACGCTCGAGACCAGCGAGGCCAACATGCTGCGCACGACCTGCGAGCGCGGCGAATTGAAGGACGGCATGCGCGTGCTCGACCTCGGCTGCGGCTGGGGCTCGCTGTCGATGTGGATCGCGCGCAACTACCCCAACTGCAAGGTGCTCGGCGTCAGCAACTCCAACAGCCAGCGCGAGAGCATCCTGCAGCGCGCGAAGGCGCAGGGGCTGACCAACCTGGAGATCGTCACGGCGGACGCCAACGTGTTCGAGCCGGGCCGCACGTTCGATCGCGTGTTCTCGGTCGAGATGTTCGAGCACATGAAGAACTGGCGGAAGCTGCTCGCGCGCGTCGCCTCGTGGCTCGATCGCGACGGCAAGCTCTTCATCCACATCTTCACGCATCGCAACGCGGGCTACCCGTTCGTCGCGGACGGCGACAACGATTGGATGGCGCGTCAGTTCTTCACTGGCGGCCAGATGCCCTCGGACAGCCAGATGCTGTACTTCCAGGACCACCTCGCAATCGAGGCGCATTGGCGTGTGTGCGGACAGCACTACCAAAAGACGAGCGAAGCGTGGCTCGTCAACATGGACCGCAATCGCGACTCGCTGTGGCCGCTGTTCGAGCAGACCTACGGCAACCGCGCGAAGGCGATGTGGAACGGCTGGCGCACCTTCTTCATGGCATGCGCCGAGCTATGGGGCTTCGACCAAGGCCGCGAGTGGTTCGTGTCGCACTACCGCTTCCACAAGCGGTGACCGCGCGCGGTCGCTAGCGGTTCACGCGCGCTTGGTGAGCCGCAGCGCGCACTGCACCGCAGTGTCCGCGTCGCCCGCGCCAGCCTCGGCGCCGAGCCGCACGTGCAAGTCCGGCACCTTCGCGAACGGCGAGCCGCCGAGCAGAATCGGCGGCGAACCGCCGAGCTGCTTGTTGCGCATCTCGACGACATTGCGCGCCTGACCGAGGTGCAGCAGCATCGTTGCCGATACCGCCAGCAGATCGCACTGCCGGCCCGACAACGCCCACGGCACGTCGCTCGCGGGCAAGTCGGCGCCGAGGTTGGTCACGCGGAACCCCGCGAGTTGCAACCGCTGCGCGATGATGCGAATGCCGAGGTCGTGGAGGTTGCCCGACACGGCAAACGCGACGACGTGCGGCGCATCCGGCGCAGGCTTTGGCACGCGCGACTGCAGCATCACGAGCACTTGGCCCGCCAACTGGCTCGCGAAGTGCTCATCGGCGATCGGCGCCTCGCCGAGCATCCACATGCGCCCCACTTCTTGTTGCGAGGGCATCAAGATGGAGTCATGCACTTGCCCAGGCGTGACGCCATCGTCGAGCGCGGTGCGCACGACCTGAATGGCTTCGTCGCCCTGGCCTTCGAGCACTGCGAGCAGAAACTGCTGCGCGCGGCGCGCGAGCGGCCCCTGCTGCTCAATCGGGCTGGGCGGCACCACGGGGGCCGACCGAGCGGACTGCTGGGCCATCGCGAGCGACTTCAGGAAGGCTGAGCCCTGGGACGGCGGCAAGTCGCGCTCCAGCACCGTCGCGAGCGCATCCAACGACAGCGGAAGGTAGTCATCCGCAACGCCGCGGAAGTGCAGCGCCGTTCGATACCAGGCGACCGCATCCGCGAACAATTCTGGAGCATCGACCGCGAGGCTCTCCGCGAGCTGCAGCACGCGAACTTCGATGTCTGCTTCCGGCGAAGCGAACGTCGCGGGCAACGCCTTCGCGACAAAGCCTGGTCGCATAGCCTCCATGGCAGCGACGGTCGCGCGCGCATAGGCGCGCGACGAAGCTCGCAACAGAGGGACGATCGTGCTGTGGGTGGACATCAGTAAGGCGCGCGCCTGTTCGCGTCGGCCCGCCTTGAGGATGCGTTGCATCCAGCGCGAGCCCCGGAACGAAATCCCCGCCGCCCTTTGCCGGGCGACGGGTGACCGTCTTCACAGTAGCAGCGGTTGGCATGCGCGGAAGACCGAGGTCCGCGGGGCCGTCGCTGAATGTTCTCATTCGTCGGAAGCAGCCCGACACCATCGACGCGTCCGAGCCATGAGGGTGAATCCCAAGTCCACGTGCAGGAGACCGCGCGACGGGGTAACCTCTTCGCGCCGAATCCGCGCTATGGATACCCCGTTGCTCACCCAGATCGCCGCAGGCCGGCCAGGCGCAGTCGAAGACTTCCTGCGAGGCTATGGCAACGCAGTTTGGGGCCTTGCGCGACGGTTCTGCCGCTCCGCCGAAGACGCAGAAGATGCGACGCAGGAGATCCTCGTCGAGATCTGGCGCAACGCGGCTCGCTATGACCAGAACGCCGGCAGCGAACTCACGTTCGTGATGACGATCGCGCGTCGGCGCCTGATCGACCGCGCGCGTCGCCTCGGTCGACGGCCGCAAGTCGAACTACTGCAAGAAGCGTCGGAACTGCCGGGCGAGCCCGCGAAGTTTGATGCAGCCGAGTTCGATGACGAAGTCCGCCGCGCGCAGGCAGCAATGCTGCAGCTGCGCCCCGAGCAGCGCCAAGTTCTGGAGCTGGCGCTCAACGAAGGACGCACCCACCACGAAATCTCGGTCGCCATCGGCATCCCGCTTGGCACGGTCAAGAGCCACGCGCGCCGCGGCCTGATCCGTTTGCGCAATCTGCTTGGAGTCGCTCAGCCCGATCAAGAGGGAGACCTCGAATGAGCGACGAACGCTTGGAACCGCTGGCCGACGCAGTGCTCGACGCTTGGGAGTCGGGCGCTCAGGTGGACTTCGCGACCACGGGTGACGCACCTGAGGCTCGCGCGGAGCTGGCCGGACTGGAGCGCGCCGCCGTGATGTATGCGGCGATTGGCGCCATGCGCACCGCGCAAGCGGCGCCGATGCGCCCCGCGTTCTTCGAGCAACTCGTCGCCGTGGGCAACGAGATTGCGAAGGCGCCTGCGATCCCGATCCAAAAGGCACCGCTGCTAGGCCACTCGGTCTCGCGGCAGCCGCGCTGGCTCCCGTTCTTGGCTGGCGCCGCCGCTGGCTTCCTGGGCGCATACCTCGCGCTCACCCCGTCGGATCAAGAGCCGTCGCGCATGCGCGAGGACTTCCTCGGTCGCGGCAACTACGCAAAGATCGACTGGAAGCCCGGAACCTCGCATTCCTACGGCACGGTTCACGGCGACGTGGTTTGGTGCACCCAGCGTCAGCAAGGCTTCTTGCGCATCGATGGGCTGCAACCGCTGCCGCAAGGCTTGCAGTACCAGCTCTGGATCGTCGACGCAGACCGCACGGGCGCGCCGGTGGACGGTGGACTCTTCGATCTCGCGAGCGGCAACGAGCAGGTTGTGCCGATCCAAGCCAAGCTGCCAGTGCGCGAGGCCAAGGCCTTCGTCGTCACGGTCGAGAAGAAGGGCGGCGTCGTCGTCAGCGAGCAAAAGGACGTCGTCGCAATCGCTGGCCTCTGACGCGCATCGACTCGCTCGATGCCGTTGTGAGTTCCGCGCTCTCCATGCTTGCGCGGCCCTTCGCAGATCTCTATGGTGCCCGCCCTGAAAGCGCAGGCCGTAGTAGGCTTGCTCGCTCGGGCAGGTAGCTCAGTTGGTAGAGCATGGCATTGAAAATGCCAGGGTCGCCGGTTCGACTCCGGCCCTGCCCACCACCTTCTCCGTCGCGCAACCGCGGGAGGGGTTTCCGAGCACGCAGGCCGTCCGACTCTTGAGGAACGCGCCTCCATCCACGCGGCACTAGCGACCGCTCCGCTCAGTCCGCCAGCGGGAACGCAACGCGCCGAATCCGTCGTCCCGGCACATCGACGAGCAGCACGCCATCGACCTCGAATGCGACCTCGTATTCGAGCAACTGTCGGCGCGTCGGCGTGTGCAGTGGATCGCAGACGACCGGCCCGCCCTTGACCTCGGCGACGAAGGTCTCGCCCTTCCGTTCCACGACGAAGTCCGCGCGCAACTCGACTACGCACGACGCACCGTCGACCCGCACGCGATACCGACGCGTCGTCTGGCGCGCGACCACGCGGTAGCCGGAGCCCGCGAGCAAGGACAGCGCTGCCTGCTCACCCCACGCGCCGAGGCGCCGCGATCGCCACGTGCGGAGCCATCGCACCGCCGCTGCCACCTGGAGCAAAAGCCCGCCCCCAAGCAGCGCCACGCCAAACAGCACGCCGAGCAACCCCCAGTCCGGCAGCTCGCGCAAGGTCTGCACGGCCTCCGCAACCCATTCGCGGATCGGCCACTGCGCGGGATCGGGCCATTGCGGTGCCGCGACGGCGAGTGTCTGGGAGTGCGTTCGCATCAACGACGCTGAGGCCATGCGCATGGCCCGCGCGCGCCACAGACTACGCGCGAGTCCGTAGCGGACACCGGACATCCGCCCCGAAAGACCGCGTAGGCCTGCGGGCGTTGGGAGGGAGACATGAACCGCCAAGGACTCGACGCACTCTTCTCCCCGCGTTCCATCGCCGTGTTTGGAGCCAGCGACCGAAAGGGCGCGGTCGGCTGCGTGGTGTGGGACAACTTGCGAACCTGCGGGTTCTTGGGCTCGCGCTACGCGATCCATCCAACCCGCAAAGAACTGGGCGGCGAGCCGGTCTACGCATCGCTTTCAGCGCTGCCTCAGGTGCCCGAACTGGGCATCGTCTGCACGCCGCCAGCGAGCGTGCCTGACATCGTCGACGAACTCGCCGACCGCGGCGCCGGCGCCGTGATCGTGATCACCGCGGGGCTCAACGCAGAACAGCGGCAGCGACTGCTTGCCGCGCACCGACGCACCGGCATCCGCATCCAAGGCCCAAACTGCATCGGCACGATCGCGCCGCGCGCGAAGATGAACGCGAGTTTCGCGCACGCGACCGCGAACGCGGGCGAACTCGCGTTCGTCACGCAGTCCGGCGCGCTGATGACCGCGATGCTCGATTGGGCCAATGCGCGCGGCCTCGGCTTCTCGTGCTTCGCGTCGCTCGGCGACCAGCTCGAGCTCGATTGCGCGGACCTGCTTGCGCACCTCGCGCACGACGACGGGACGCGCGCGATCTTGCTCTACCTCGAGTCGGTGCAAGACAGCGCGAAGTTCCTCGCCGCAGCGCACGAGGCGGCGATGCGCAAGCCAGTGATCGTCGTCAAGGCTGGCCGCAGCGAAGCAGGCAGCAAGGCAGCGGCATCGCACACTGGCGCGCTTACGGGTTCCGACCTCGTGTTCGACGCGGCGGCGCGGCGCGTTGGCATGTTGCGCGTCGACTCGGTGCACGACCTATTCCTCGCGGCCGAGACGCTCGCGTGCTTGCCGGATCGCGCGCCCGAGCGGCTCACGATCGTCACGAATGGCGGCGGCGCCGGCGTGCTCGCCGCCGACGCATGCTCGCACTACAGCGTGCCGATGGCAGAACTGTCTGACGAAGCACGCGCGCGGCTCGACGCGATCCTGCCCGCCAACTGGTCGCGCGCGAACCCGGTCGACATCCTCGGCGATGCGCCGGTGTCGCGTTATGTCGCGACGATGCAGGAACTGCTGAGCCGCGACGAGTCCGGCTCGATCCTGTTCGTGCACGCGCCGACGGCGATCGTGCCGAGCGCGGAGATTGCAAAGGCCCTGCTGCCGTTCGCTCAGCGCAAGGAAGGACAGCCCGCGCGCTTGCTGTCGTGCTGGCTCGGCGACGATGCCGTGCGACAAGCGCGGGCCACCTTCCGCGCCGCGGGAGTCGCGGAC